>Ga0209963_1000161_pt1 | contig 220899 bp, 199 predicted proteins | sample ThiBio_1000_biof_2_FD_183957 | JGI IMG/M metagenome (GOLD analysis project Ga0209963, IMG submission 183957) | Wastewater bioreactor microbial communities from Cape Town, South Africa - Thiocy_cont_1000_biof (SPAdes) | ecosystem: Engineered > Bioreactor > Thiocyanate-remediating >... | reverse complement strand
ACCCGTATTCGTCAACACGATCGAGTAACCCAACACCTGACCCGCCGACACCGGATCACCCGGCTTCGCCGACTGCCCACCGATCATCGGCAACGACTTAACCGCCGTCACCGAACCCGGCGTCGGGGCGTTAGTGAAGGTACATGTCATGTCAATGCCCTGGGATAGCGTCACTTCTTTGTTGGTAGTGACGTCGGTGCCGTTGCACATGAGACTCGACAGTTCGTACAGATTGGAGCCGCCCGATTCCGACAGGGCGTACTTCCCAGCTGGGACCCTGACGCTGGTGACTGCATCGCTTCCCGTGACGCCGGAGACCACAGTCGCCGGTGAGCCACCGCTCGCCATTAGCGTCCAGTCCGTCGCCGATGCGGTCCCGCCAGCCTGCAATTTCTTGACCAGTGTTAGGCGGGTGCAAGTGACGGTGTTGGTGACGTTGAACGTGTTCAAGCCCATCGCAAGCGTTTGCTGGCCGGTGGGTGTCTGGGCACTGTTGGTGCACTGCGCATAGGCACCGCCCAGGGTCACGGCCGATTCGCCGATGGTGACCTTCTCGCCGGCCTTGTAACCCGTGCCCGTCGCACCGAACGCCGTCGGCGCAGTGCCAGAGCCACCGGTCACCGTCGGAGTCGCCGTGAAGCTGAACCCGGCCGGCAACGTCGCACCCGGCGCATAAGTCGTCCCGTTGATCACCCACGTCTTCGTCACCTTCACCTGCGCTGGTTCCGGGTTTCGCTTGTTGACGAAGGTGCAGTTGATTGGGACATTGGCGGTGGCCGTGAAGGAGGCAGCCGTTCCGTTGACCTGGGTGGTAACCGACTTTCCGTCCACCGTGCACTGCGCGCTAACAAGCGAATATCCGGACTGCGGCGTCTCCGCCAACGTGACGGTCGGCGTTGCATCGACGGGGATGCTCACCTGAGCGCTGGTGAAGCCATTGGTTCCATTCTGTTGCGCGGTCTTCGCGAAGGAGCCGATCGACGTATTGCTGCCGCTGATGGACCCCGTGAATTGCCATCCATTGGCATCACTTGGGTTCGGGCTTACGAGATTACCGCTTGCGTCTTGGATCTGCTTCTGAACCGTGATTTGACCCTGGCAGTTGCCCGTCGCTAGGTTCTTGAAGATCGTGGCGAACGACGTGTTGGTCCCGCTGTAGTAGAACGGTCCGTTTTTCAGATTGTTGCCGTTCTGACCCGAGATCGCGACGAGGTTCTCGTCCCCACCAGAAACACCTATACCGATAGCAACAACGCTTGTACCGAGAGCCTTGAGAGCGTTCGCGGAGTAGATACCATTCTCGATGTTCGCAAAGCGCGTGTTATTTCCGCTTCCAGTACCGTTGTGATCGGTCGTCGGGTTTCCGTCGGTCAGAATCACGACGAGGTCATACGCCTTCGTGGGTGTCACCGCCTGGTAGATGCCTTGATCCCAGTTCGTCCCCCCAGCCGGATTCTTAATATTCGTGTCGACCCAATTATTCGCGGTGTCCGCGCCGGACTGGGTGGACAGGCTCGTCAACGGAAGACTCCCCTTGCCGCCCACCCCCGGTCCACTTCCGCCATTTCCGGCCGAGAAGGAATAAATCGCGAGGTTTGACGGCGTCCCGTTCAGCGCGTTGATAACATCATGCGTGGCCGACACCAGCGAAGTCTCCTTGGTGCCAGCCATCGAGCCGGATTGGTCCAGAATCAGTGCCATATTAATGCCGCATTGGGTCGGAACCTTCGGGTCGTTCAGCGACGTCGACAAGAGGCCGCTGAATGGGTTGCCGGGGTTGGACGTGTTGTCACTGTACGTGCTGTTTGCGGAAGGCCCCGGGACGTCTACACTTGTTCCGTTGTTGACGGTGGAGGTAGTGAAGGCATAATCCGTGGGCGTGCCGGAGAACGCGTCGCCGTAGTCCAATTTCGGATTGAGGTACCATCCGACCGGCGCCGTCTTCTCGGAGACCGTCCATTTATAACCGCCGCTACTCTTAGCTGGCACAGTAATATTGCAGGTTCCGCCGGAAACAGTGCACTCCCACGGGCCACCGGTTAGACCCGTAGTAGTGGGGATCGCTTGGAATACCGCCCCGTCCGGCAGGGAATTCACCGTGCTCGTGCCGGTCCGAATGCCGCCGGCGTGCACCTTGATGGTCGCCGAGTAGGTCGCCGCCGGAGCGCCAAAGAGGAAAGAGCCGAGATCATTCGGTGTTGTGCCACCCGTCCGGACAAACGCGGCCGTAGCCACGCCGCGGAGCGGTTGGCCCGCGCCGTCGAGAGTGACAGTCTTCGTTTCGTCAGTCAGTTCGTAGCCAGGCGGCGGGGTGACGGCAGCGACGGTGTAGGTGTCGGAGGGGAGGCCCGACACAAGGAAGACGCCGTCGGCCGGGTCTTCGTCGGCGACGGCCTTCGCGCCCTTGCAGCCCGCTGCTGCGCCGGTCGCAGAATTGTCGCTGACGCAGAAGGTTGTACCGCCGGCCCCGGAAATCGTGAAGGCGGCGCCGCCCAGCGGGTCGCCCTTCTCGTTGACGGCCGAGAACCGCACCGAGTCAGTGGTCGGTGCCACGGGCGTGGTGGTCTGGCCTGTGGTGTCAGTTGGTGGGGGCACTTCAGAAGGCGGCGTTGTCGGGGCCGTTGTCTCCGTGGTCGGAGCCCCGGTGGTCAACGTGTCCGTACCTGTCGTATCTGTGGTGGAAGTGTCCGTGGTCGATGTGCCAGGGGTCGAGGTATCCGTCGACACCGCGCTACCGCCGTCGGACTGGGTGGTCGGCGAGCCGTTGTCGGCGTAGGCGGAGGAGCCGGTCACGGCCATCGCTACGACGAGCGCGATCACCCCCAGGATCGCTGTCATAGCACGCCATATCGGGCTGCGGCCCTCGAGCTTGCGATGCGCTGCCATTGCCTCTCCCCACCTTGGTTCGGATGCCTCTGGCGGTGCGGCCGGTAGCCGTCCCGCGCGGCCGTCACGGTCAGTAGCATGCGAGAGGCATACGTAGGGCCGATGGCGACAGACTGTGTATAAGTTTGCACGACCGTCTGTGCGCTAAGCAATTGGCATTCGAGTGATGCAATGGCACCAACTGAGTGAATCTAGCCAGGATAGCGACGCATCCGCTACGTAACGAAGCGCCGCACCCACAGCGGGTGACTCTCAAGCCGTCCGGGTCGCTCTACGACTGAGTTCGCGCGTTCAATCACCCATCAGGGGACAGACGGCGGAAGTCGAGTCACAGTCTGTGTCACTGCACTTGGGCTGAACGGGTAACTACGGGGGCGACGTCCTGACACGACCATGCCCGGGAACAGCGTCATGGGCGGTTGTGACGGCGCTGTCGCAGGAACGTGCGGAGTCGGCGGAAGCGCTCTCAGCGGCTAGCGGACCAAGTCGCTCGGCGTCACCGTGACGGAAACCGAGCCGGTGATCGAGACTTGTTGCGCACCTTGGGCCTTGGCCTGAAGTCGGTACTCGCCGTCGGCAAGGTCATAGACCTCCACGGACGGCTCTCGGGTCTCGCTGCCGGGATCGACGATCCAATACTGGGGCACACCTGCCTGGGCGTAGACATGGAACTTGGTGACGCGGTCAAGGGTGCGCGAGGATGGGGACAGGATCTCGACGACCAGCAGCGGTAGTGCCTCGATGGCGCGGCCGCCGAGGGCGCCCGCGGGCGCGAGAATCAGGTCGGGCTGCAAGGAATGCGCCTCGTTCGGCCGCCAATCGACCGGTGCGAACAACAGCTTGAACGCCGGTGGGATGGCTGGACGGAGCGCGTCGTACAGATTGGCCGAGACCACCTGATGTATGGGCCGCGGCGCGGGGCTCACGACAAGCGTCCCGTCGATGATCTCGTAGCGCAGGCCGTCGTCTGGGAGGATTTCGAGATCGGCTGCAGTCCAACGGGTATGGATCGTGTTCGGGTCTGGCCAACGGCCGGGCGACACGGTCGGCGACCCAAGTGCTTCGTCTTGACCGTGTGGGTCCGGCGCGCCGGTTTGCGATGAGTCGGCGGGACCGGCCCGGTTCGCCGCGTGTTCGGCCACGCGCGTTGTTGCCATAACACCCATGATGCCCGCCCTTTCGCTCGCACCTCAACAGCATGACCGACTCGAGCGACTGCTCCGGAGTTGTCCACAATGCCGGGGCGGGTTCGGCCCCCGAACAGCGTCATAGGCGGTGGTGACGGCGTCCCGGTGGGAACGCATGGCGGCAGACGACGATGACGTCGACCACCTACTGCGCCATGGACGGGTGCGTAGCCGGACACATGTTGCCCGAATACGCCTGGGCGAAGCCCTCGACAGTGGGTTCGTCGTGCTCCCGACGTTCTCGCGACCTCACTACACGGTCGTCGTGGAGCGAGCGCCGAATGCGAGTCTGGGGCTCCTGGTGCGGCTGGCGCTGCGGGATGTGTCGGTCAACGTTTACTATCGTCCCTGGAAGGAGCGCTGATAGCCGTGGTCGACATCGCCTGCGATGTGCAACAAATCGACGAAACCGGCTATGTCTGGGCCTTCCGAGACGAAGCCAAAGACCCGACCATGATCGTGCCGGGTGAGATCGTGGTGGCGGGCGCCGAGGACGAGCCGGTCTACGCACTTGTTGTCGACATTGTGGGCGACGAGCCGGACCAGATCGTCCACCTCGACATCCTGCCTGGGGACCCGTCGCAATACCGGACGGCCGCCGAGCGCGCTGGGCTGGGACGCCGGAGCTGAGCCCGGGGCGGCGCGCGGGGACCACCTGAATGGCGTCGGCACCGGACGCTGCGGATGTGGGTTCGGCCCCCGGAACATCGTCATAGGCGGTGATGACGGCGCGGGAATGCCACGGGCTCAGCGCGATCGCCAACATGACGCGGGCCAGCGACAACTCTGAGACGACCGGACACGGCGACCGTGGGATCCGGAACCGAGTTGTCCACAGGCGTGCAGTTGTCCACAGTGCGGCGTACGACTGATCGAAATGTCGGCTGGCGCCGATATGTTACGGCGATGACGGGATCGGCATGGATCGCCACAGCGGCGTCGTTCGCCGGGGCGGGCCTCGCGTGCATCGGAGCATGGGTGGGGACTCACCAGCGGGAGCGCCAGGGGCGACGAGAGGAGCGGGGGCGGCGATTTACGGCGTCGTTGACGGCCATGTCGGCGAACGACGAGTGAGCGAGATTCATTGGGCGGACGCTGCTCTCGGAACTCTCGCGAAGCGAGATCGCGTCGGAAGAAGAGCGGCGACTGGCGAAGTTTGTAGTAGACGAGGATGCTCTGTACGGCCTCGAAGACGATTGGCGACGGATCTCGCCGACGCGCAACCTCGCGCACCTGCGATTCGTCCGCGATACTCAACAGGGACGGCCCCGTCCGTCGCGTGGCAGGAGCGATCCATGAACGACACATCGGATATCGAGGTTGTGCGGGTCTCCCGCGACCAAATCTCCGCGGCCCGCGCCCTGATCCACATGGCCGGCGGCGAAGACAAGGTCGACCCGATCATCGCAAAGATCGCCAACGCCGAATCCGGCGCCGAGCCGGAAGTCGTCGACGGGAAGGAGATCGTGCGGGTCTCCCGCGACCAACTCTCCGCGGCCCGCGCCCTGATCCACATGGCCGGCGGCGAAGACAAGGTCGACCCGATCATCGCAAAGATCGCCAACGCCGAACCGCCGCTGCGCTCGGATGAAGTGCCCGCTTCGCAACGGGTTTGAGGTCCGTGCCGGGGACCGCGGCGGGCGGACGCGAGTTCGGCCCCGGACATCGTCATAGGCGATTATGACGGGGGTTCCGTCGGGAGCGCTGCGCGGTCGCTGAGAGCCCTTCGGCGGCCACGGACCACGGCGCTCGACGTCGCCGTGACAGCAAACCGGCGACGGGGCACCGGAACTATCCACACCGCTGCGACGCGGTGTCGGCCATGAGCGTCGCGCCCGCCGCGTCCTCGATCGGCGGGCTGGCCGTCAGCTTGCGACGGTGTGGCGGGATGACGCGGTTGTTGCCCAGGCTGTTGTGCCGGCGCCATGCCCGGCTTCGGCGAGGATTCGTCGGGCGTCCGCGGGCGAGACGCCCATAAGTTCGGCGAGCGCGGCCACCGCGCCGAAATCGAGCGTGATGGTCCGCGCGGGCACGCGCGAGCCGCCGGCCCGGAGTCGCATCGCGAACCACCGACGAACCGGCGCGAGTCGCGGGTCGCCGCTCGCGCGCAATGCCTCGACGTCCACCGTGATCGGCCCGGCCTCCTCGCCGGAGCCGTACCCGGCCGCACGCTCCGCGGCGGCAAGGATCACGCCGGGATCCTCCTCGAGCGCCTTCGCGATCGCACAGAAGACGTCGAGACGCAGGGAGCGGTGCCCGGTTTCGTAGTTGGCGAGCGCGGCCTTGGACACGACCCCGCCGGTCCGTTCGGCGACCTCGGCCTGCGTCCAATGTCGGTTCCGGCGCGATTGCCGCAGGAGCACTGCGACCGCCCAGGCAATGGCGCCCTGATTCTCGCGATTCATGGCACCACCATCCCAGTCCCGCGCCGTTACCGCATGATGCATATCGTCCTCCAGAACCCTGAGAACACGCTGGGAACACAGTGAGACCCGACGCCGCGCATCTCCGCGGGGCAACGGCCCACACCGGCACCCACTCGACGCCGCGTGGACCGCGGGGGTCGGAGCCGGGCAGGATGGGGGCATGGCTGGGCACACGCATCGGGACGGGCACGCACTCCGGGCCAAGGACACGCTCCGCGACATAGACGCGCACGGCGACAAAGACGCACTCCGCGACGAGCACGGACACCCGATCACCGGGCTCCGCAGCGTCGACGAGCACCGGTGCCTGGTCACGGGACTGATCCGCGGTGGCGAGGTGGTCGAGGTGCCGCTGCAGCAGGCGCTCGGCAGGGTGCTCGCGCACGACGTAACCTCACCGATCGACCTGCCACCGTTCGACAACTCGGCGATGGACGGGTACGCCGTCCGCAGAGCCGACATCGCCGTGATCCCGACGACTTTGCCGGTGACGCGCGACATCCCTGCCGGCGCAGCCGATGTCGGCCCACTGGCACCCGGCACGGCGGATCGCATCATGACCGGCGCGCCACTGCCGGCGGGCGCGGACCTCGTGGTGCCGGTGGAGTTCACCGACGGCGGGGTGGAGCGGGTCACCATCACCGAGGACCCGGGCGGCCGTCCACACATCCGCCCCGCCGGGGACGACGTTCGCTCCGGGAGCACGGTGCTGCGCGCCGGAACCTGTGTGGGCGCAGCACATATCGGCGTGGCGGCGGCGACCGGGCACGCGACCCTGCCGGTATTCCGGGCGCTCACGGTGCTGGTGCTCTCGACCGGGTCGGAGCTCGCGGCGCCGGGCAACACCCTCCAGCCCGGCCAGATATACGAGTCCAATGGGCAGATGCTGGCCGCTGCCGTGACGCAGGCCGGTGCCCTTGCCCGCATGGCGCATTTCGTCGCAGATGACGTCGATGCCTTCCACCGCACCCTGCGCGAGTCGGCGGCGGGAGTCGACCTGATCCTGACCTCCGGGGGGGTCTCGGCGGGCGCGTACGAGGTGGTGAAGGATGCATTGGCGGGGGCCGGGGTGGAGTTCGCGAAGATCGCGATGCAGCCCGGGATGCCGCAGGGCGCCGGACTCGTGGACGACATCCCGACAATCACATTGCCGGGTAATCCGGTGAGCTCGTTCATCTCGTTCGAGGTGTTCGTGCGCCCAGCGCTGCGCGCGGCGATGGGCTATCCGGATGCGGCGCGGCCGATCGTCACCGCGCCGCTCACCGAGTCGGTCGACTCTCCTGCAGACAAGCGCCAGTTCCGGCGCGGTGTGCTCGACGCGGTCGCCGGGACGGTGGCGCCGGTCGGCGGGGCGGGCTCGCACCTGCTCGGCGCGCTCGCTGCGGCCGACTGCCTCTTCGTGGTGCCGGAGGGCGTCGACCATGTGGAAGCCGGTGCGGCGGTGGAGGTTTGGCTGCTCGACGGCTGATCCGTCGACCGGGCTACTGCAGGGCCGACGCCACTGCGCCTGCCCAGTTATCGTCGTGCACGATCCGCTGCCGGAACACCGACCGGGCCCACCGGACGACGTCCAAGGTTCGCGCGGCGAGCGACCAACGTCCGAGCTGATCCTCCGGCAGGTAGAACGCCTCGCGCCGGAAGCTGGTCATGATGAGCGCGCGGTTCAGCGCATCGGTGTCGGTCGTGGCGAAAACGTAGGTGGCGCGCGCTTCGTCGCCGAGCGATTCGACGGCGGTGGTCGACCGGCCGGTCGCCAGCAGGAACGGCATGGGCTCGTCGACCTGGAGCGAGAGACCGAACCGGAGCCCCGCGGCGGCGGCGATCAACGGCGCCAGATCGGCCGCCCGATCCCCGCCGCAGAACGCGTCCGCCAGTGCGCCACCGAATGTGCCGGCGTCTGCGGTGGCTACGGCCCATCCATTCGGCGCAGCGTATCCGAGAAGGCGATCGTCGATCGCACCGTAGGCGGCGGCCACGGCCTGCCGCTCGTCGGCACGCAACCGATCCAGCAGGGCCACGAACTCGTCCGTTCGCGGGCCGAGGCGGCGCACCGTCACGGGATCCGACGAGCGCAGCCGCAGCGTGATGGTGTATCCGTCGCGCTCGACCGAGTCGACGAGCGCGAACGGCACGATCTGGGGCGTGCCGTTCCGCGGCTCCACGGTGAGGCCGTCGTCGAAAACGTGGACGCGCACCAGGTTCTCGCCGGGCGCGCCCGGGTTCTGGACGAACGAGCCGCGCTCCGGCCGGCCCGTCCACTGCAGTAGGGCGGCCCGGCGCGCGGCGGACCGCGCGGCATCGAGGTCGGTGAGGAATGCATCATGCCGGGGACCTAGACCTGTGACCTCGAGCCCGTCCGAGGGGTGCATGCCGATCGAGATCGCGTACCCCGCAACGTGAACCGAGTCCATGTCGACGTAAGCCAACATCCGGCCGCCGGCGTCGAGCGTCTGCGGCCCGACCGTGACCGACGCGGGGACGCCGTCCACCCGGCCGTGGTAGCTATCCATGCACGCCTCCAGAACGGTCCCTCCCGGCCGCCACGGCGCGGCCGCACCCGGGCCGCACGATCGCCGGACCCACCATCGCCCCGGAACGTCCGGGCCCGAAACCCGGTTTAGGCGCCGGCCGAATGACCGCACTCGCCGCAGAACTTCGCTCCCGCAGCCATTTCCGAGCCGCACTCGGTGCAGAAGGTCGACGCGGACAGCTTCCCCCCGCATTCCGGGCAGAACTTCCCGCCGTCGATCTTCGCGCTGCAATTCGGGCAGGTGACCTTGGCTCGCGTCGTCAGGTCCAGGTCCGCGGTCCAGTCGGTCTGCCGCACCTTCTCGTGGATCTGCTCGACCTGCGCCGCGGCCTGTGCCCGCGAGATCTCCTCGGCGACGCTCGGCGAGCAGACGAGGCACTGCCCGATGTCGTGGTTCCAGCACACCGGCACGCACACCCAGTTGCCGCAGCCGCGGCACTGCTTGAACTGGTCCCTGACCGCTTCGACGGCCTCGGCCATCGCGCGGTCCTTGCTCTTGGAGTTGGTGCCGCGGTCGTAGGCAAGCTGCATGCTGGCGTGCGACAGTTGCTCCAGCTTGCCGCCGAACAGTGATCCGGCGCCGCGCAGCAGGCCCCGGCCGCGCTCCGCCAGGTTGTTGACATACGGTGAGCGGTAACCGTTTCCGCATCGTTCGCAGACGAATTCGAATTGGAATCCGTTCTCGTTGGACAGGTCGCGAATGTTGTCCGTGAAGGCGATGATCTCGGCCATTGGGGAAGTGTGCCATGACGGGGCGCCGGAACGGGAGTGCCGAAAGGCCCGAGATCGCGGCGTGTCGTGCCACGATCCGGCATCGGCACGTCGGCCGCCGGGGCGGCCGCGAACAGCGTCATACTCGTCATGCTCGCTCACTGCCGGCAACCGGACCCAACCCGGTACCGTTATGCGCATGAGCACACTCGAGGATTGGGCCGCCGACGCTGCGACGGCGCTCGGCCTGCCGCCGGACAGCATGACGACCGAGCTTCGCGATCAACTGCTCGACGTGACACGCGATGTGGCACACGGGGTTGCGCGCGTCGCCGGCCCGTTGACCACGTATCTGATCGGGCTGGCCGTCGGTGCCGGGACGTCCCGCGACGAGGCGATCCGCATCGTCGGTGATCTGGCCGCCACGCGCGTGCCGAGCGACGAGCCGGACACCGCCGCGTGATCCCATGAGCATCCTCTCCTGGGTGGTGTTCGGGGCGCTGGCGGGCTGGGTCGCGTCCCTGGTGGTGCACGACGACCGCCCGCGCGGCTGCTTCACCAACATCGCGACCGGCGTGCTCGGCGCGTTGCTCGGCGGGTTCGTGTATCAGCTGGCAACCCGCCGCCCGTGGACGTTCACGTTCGACTTCACGTCGTTCGGGGTGGCGGTGCTGGGCGCGATCGCGCTGATCCTGATCATCAGCCTGGTGACGCACCGTAAGTAGGGCCGTGCGCGCAGTTGTCGCGCCGAGTGGGCGCACACTGGGGGCATGGCGAGTGATACGTCACCGGCGGTGGAGGGGACGGACAGCGGCGAGGCTCGCGCCCCGGTGGAGGGTCTCGCGGCGGGCGCCGGCAATGCGGCGGACACGGACCGCGAGGACGTCGGCGGGGACCCGGCCTGTTGGCTGAACCGGGTGTGCGCGGACTGCGGGCGCTTCGTCGATGACGAGTTCGCCGAGGTGTGCCCGTATTGCGGCACGCCGCGCGACCTCGGGGCGTGAGTCTGCCGGAACTCGCCGCTCACCGCGCGATGCGCGCGGAACCGTCCTCGTCCGACTCGGCGAAGAGCTGATCGAGCATTAGGTGCCCGCCGCCTAGGACGCCGGCAGCGGAACCGGCTCGTGAGACGTCGATCGTGAGCTCCTTGACCGCCATCGGCAGGCACAGCTCGTAGATCGCCGATCGGATCGCGGCGACGAACGGCTCGGCGAGCCCGAGCTGGCCGCCGATCACGAGTGCGTTTGGGTTGAAGAAGTTGATCGTCGTGGCGAGCACCTCCCCCGTCATCCGGCCCGCATGACGCAGCACTCGCGCGACGGCGGGATCGGCATCCCTTGCGCGGCGCACTATCTCGCTTGCGTCGGCCACCTCGTGCCCTTCGCGGTGGAGTTGCCGCACCAGTGCGGCGCCACTCGCCACCGCGTCCAGACAGCCGACTCGACCGCAGGAACAGATCACATCCGAGCCGCCGGTGACGCGCACATGGCTGATATCGCCGGCAGCACCGTTGGCGCCGTGGTGCAACCGCCCGGAAGCGATGACGCCGCAACCGATCCCGGTCCCGGCCTTGAGCATGATCATGTTCGGCGCATCGCTGACGCGCATCGTGAATTCACCGACGGCCATCAGGTTCGAGTCGTTGTCCACGAGCACCGGGACGCCGACGAGCGAGCTCATCAGGGCGCCGACGTCGATCTGGTTCCAGCCGGGCATCCGCGAGGGGGACTCGACGGTTCCGGTGCCGGCGCGAACCGGGCCGGGAACCCCGACCGCCACCCCGAGAAGGCGCTGGGTCGGCGGCAGAGCCTCGACCAACGCACGCACATTCTCTGCGGCCTCGGTGAGCACTCGGTCGGGACCGGCGGCGATGTCCAGCGGGAAGGTGCGCTGCGTGATGATGCCGCCGGACAGATCGAGCAGGGCGACGACGGCATGGTTCGCCCCGAGATCGACCGCGGCGACCGTGCCGGCATCAGCCCGGATGCGCAGCACCCGCGGCCGGCGCCCGCCGGTGGAACGCCCGTCTCCCGCTTCCTCGAGGATGCCGCCGGAGATCAGCTCGTCGACGCGGGTGGAGACCGTCGAGGGTGCGAGACCCGTGACCCGGGCCAGCTCAGCGCGGGTCTGTGCGACGCCGGACCGAACGAGAGCCAGCACGTGGTGTTGCGATCCGGGCGCGAATGCGCCGGCCCGAACGGCGACCTGGTCCATGCGTCTACCTCTCCGGGTTCCACCGGTGATCGTGCGCGGTCCATCGGATCCTGCCAGCACCGGCCGCGTCACGGCGCTGGGCGTTGGGCGGGCGAGTTGTCACCACCCATCGACGGAAGTATAGTTGCATCATTCGATTTTGACTGTACTTTATTCGTGAACCGAACTTACGTCCTCAAGCGTGAGAGGTACAGGTGAACCAGACACCGCCCACCCCAGACACCGCTGGCCATGGCCCGGCCATGGTCGACGTCCGCGGCATCAACAAGTACTTCGGTGAAAACCACGTGCTGCGCGACGTGAATCTGACCGTGGCGCCGAGCGAGGTCGTGGTGGTCCTGGGGCCGTCCGGCTCCGGCAAGTCGACCCTCTGCCGCTGCATCAACCGCCTGGAGACCATTCAGACGGGGGAGATCTACATCGACGGACAGCCGCTGCCCACCGAGGGGCGAGCTCTGGCGCGCTTGCGCTCCGATGTCGGCATGGTGTTCCAGTCGTTCAACCTGTTCGCGCACCGTTCCGTGATCGACAACGTGCGGATGGGCCCCATCAAGGTCCGCAAGATGGCGAAGGCGGAGGCCACCGAACTGGCCGAGTCCCTGCTGGCCAAGGTCGGCATCGCGGACAAAGGCGATCAGTTCCCCGGGGAACTGTCCGGCGGGCAGCAGCAGCGCGCCGCGATCGCGCGAGCGTTGGCCATGCAGCCGAAGGTGCTGCTGTTCGACGAGCCCACCTCGGCGCTGGACCCGGAAATGGTCTCCGAGGTGCTCGATGTGATGAATTCGCTGGTCGCCGACGGTATGACGATGATCGTCGTGACGCACGAGATGGGCTTCGCGCGCCACGCCGCAGACTCGGTCGCCTTCATGGACGAGGGTCAGATCGTCGAGATGGCGCCACCTGCCGAGTTCTTCGACTCGGCCCGCAGCGACCGTGCGCGGGCGTTCCTGTCGAAAGTCCTGTCCCACTGAGGTTCTCGCATGTATAGGCCTTCTTGTATGCACCTGCCCACCGTTGGTGGGCGCCACCCCTGAAAGGAGATCCCTCGTTGATCACTCACTCCCGCCGCCGCGGCCGCATGGTCGCCGCGCTGGCCCTGATGGTGGGCGGCGCCATGGTGCTGTCCGCCTGCGGAAGCTCGACACCGTCGTCGACCGCTTCCAGTACTTCACAGCAGTCGAGTTCCTCGTCGAGCCCTGAGCAGTCGAGTTCCTCGTCGAGTTCGCAGTCGCCCAGCGAATCCAGCGGCTCGAGCTCGTCCGGCTCGTCATCGTCGTCATCCTCGGCCGCCGCACCGACGGCCACCCCGGACACCATCGACTCGATCATCGGCTCGGCCCAGGTCGCCGACGCCGCGTCGATCCTCCCCGGCTCCACCATGGAGAAGATCAAGCAGCGCGGCCAGCTCATCGTGGGCGAGGCCCTCGACGCGCCGCTGCTGTCGCAGCAGGATCCGACGACCGGCAAGGTCGAGGGCTTCGACGCCGATCTGGCCAAGGCGCTCGCCGTCTACATCCTCGGCAAGCCGAACGTGAAGATCGTCAACCCGTCCACCGAGACCCGTGAGGCGCTGCTCTCCAACGGCACCGTGGACGTCGTGTTCAACACGTACACGATCACCACCGACCGCGCGAAGCAGGTGGACTTCGCCGGCCCGTACTTCACCTCCGGCCTGGCCGTCGCCGTGAAGTCCAGCAACGACACCATCAAGGGCATCGCCGATCTCGCCGGCAAGACCGTGATCGTCGGCGCGAACACGCCTGCGGTGACGGAGGTTCCGAAGCGGCAGCCGACGGCGAAGATCGTCTCCTTCGGCACCGATCCGGAGTGCGTGCAGGCGCTGATCCAGGGTCGCGGCGATGCCTATGTGCAGGACATCACCCTGCTCGCGAGCGACGCGGCGGCGAACAACCAGATGAAGGTCGTCGGCCAGCCGTTCACCTCCGAGCCGTACGGCATCGGGCTCAAGCACGGCGACACCCAGTTCAAGGAATTCGTCAACAACTGGCTGAAGTCGATCGAATCCGACGGGCTGTGGGCGAACATCTGGAAGGCCACGCTCGGCACCGTCGTCCAGTCCGAGCCGCCGACACCGCCGGCCATCGGCTCGGTTCCGGGTTCCTGATCGCACGCACCGGTAGCGCCGGTAGGGGCACATCATGAACGTTCTGCTGGACAACTGGCGGCCGCTGGTCAACGGTTTGCTGACCACCCTGTGGATCACCCTGATCGGGGGCGTCGGCGCGATCGTCGTCGGCGTCCTCGTCACGGCCGCGCGGGTGAGTCCGGTCAAAATCCTTGCCGGACTTGCGTTCTGCTACGTCCAGTTCTTCATGAACGTGCCTCTGCTGGCGCTGCTCGTGCTCTTCGTCTTCGCTCTGCCCGAGGTCGGGCTGATCATGCCGCTGCTCACGACGGCCATCGTGGTGATCATCCTCTACGAGGCGGCCTACGTCGCCGAGGCCGTCCGCAGCGGCATCAATACCGTGTCGATCGGCCAGGCGGAGGCGGCGCGGGCGATCGGGCTCACCTTCCTGCAGTCGCTGCGGCTGGTGGTACTCCCGCAGGCGCTCCGGTCGGTCGTCCAGCCCGTCGGCAACGTGATGATCGCGCTCGCCATGAACACGTCGCTGGCCGCCGCGGTCGGCGTCGTGGAGCTGACGGCGGCCGCACAGAAGGTGAACCTGGTGTCCGCGCAGCCGATCCAGGTCTTCGTGGGGGCCGGGATCGGTTACATGGCACTGGCTTTGGCGATCGGGCTGTCCACCGGTGTGGTCGAGCGGAAGGTGGCGATCGTCCGGTGAGCGCCGATGTCAAAGCCGCATCGACTGATATGACGCCGACCACATCGAAGCGCAGCGTTCCGGGGGCGTCGGTGCTCTTCGACGCGCCTGGCCCGCGGGCGAGGCGCCGGATCCGCATCGCGTCCGGAATCACCATTGCCGCGATCATCGTCATACTCGCTTTGGCGGTTCATCAATTCGCGGACCACGGCCAACTCGACGCCGCGAAATGGGAACCGTTCACCAAGTGGCCGATCTGGCGGTTCCTGCTCACCGGTCTGCTCGGCACGCTCGAAGCTGCCGCTCTCACAGCCGTTCTCGGGTCCGCGCTCGGCATGGTGATGGCGCTCGGCCGGCTGAGCAAGGTGAAGGTGATCCACTACGCCGCGGCCACCTACATCGAGATCATGCGCACGCTTCCGGTGCTGCTGATGATCTATGTGACGCTGTTCGCGCTGCCCGCGTACGGGATCAATCTGCCGCTGGTGTGGAAACTCGTTGCGCCGCTGACGGTTGCGAACTCGGCCGCGTTCGCCGAGATCTTCCGCGCGGGCATCCTCGGCCTGCCGCGCGGGCAGGAGGAGGCGGCGCTGTCGATCGGCATGACGCGCGGCCAGGCGATGCGACTCGTGGTGCTGCCGCAGGCCGTCCGGATCGTGACGCCGTCGGTGGTGAGCCAATTGGTGAGCCTGCTCAAGGACACCTCGCTCGGCTTCGTCGTCAGTTTCTCGGAACTGCTGTTCAAGGGGCAGGTGCTCTCGACGTTCAACCACCTGCTGATCCAGACCTTCCTCGTTGTCACACTGATCTACCTGGTGGTGAACGGGTCGCTGTCGACGGTGGCGCATCGGCTGCAAAGCTGGACCGCCCGGCGCACGAGCCGCGGCGGGAAGCCGGGGGTGGCGGCACCGCCCGGTCTGGCGCTCACCCCCATGATCGGAGAAGGACACCATGAATAGCGAGGCACCATGAACGGTTGGGCACCATGAACAGCGGCGACTATGCGCTGCTCGCAACGGTTGTCCGGAACGGTTTCGAGGAGTCGCGGCACTTCGGCAGCCTGGTGGCGCTCGGGCCGGACGGGTCCGTAGTCGCGGAGCTCGGCGTGCCGCGGCAGGCGATCCTGCCGCGGTCGTCGGTAAAGCCGATCCAGGCGCTTGGGTCGCTTGAGTGCGGTGCGCCGCTGGCCGGCACGTACCTCGCGATCGCGGGCGGCAGCCACACCGGGGAGGACGAACACGTGCGGGTGGTCCGCGAGATCCTCGCCGCGGCCGGACTCGCCGAGGATGCCTTGCAATGCCCGCCGGACGAGCCGGAGAACGCCGAGACCAAGCGGCGACTGATCCGGGAAGGTGTTGCACCACAGCGTATTCGGATGAACTGCTCCGGCAAGCACGCGGGGATGCTGGCGGCCTGCGTCGCGTCCGGCTGGCCGACGGAAACCTACCGGGATCCGGAACACCCTCTGCAGCAACGGATTCGACATTCCTTGGAGGAGCGCGCGGGCGAGAAGGTGGCGGCGGTCGCGGTGGACGGCTGCGGAGCGCCGTTGTTCGGAGTGAGCCTGGTCGGGCTGGCGCGCGCGGTGCGAAGCCTTGTGGTCGAGGCTCCCGGTGCGGCCGGCCGGACTGTCGCCGACGCGATGCGCGAGAACCCGTACTACGTAGGCGGAACCGGTCACGTGAACACCCGCGTGATGCAGGGCATGCCGGGTGTGCTGTGCAAGGGCGGCGCGGAGGGGGTGATCGTCGCGGCCGCCGCATCCGGCTGCGCGGTCGCCGTCAAGGCGATCGACGGCAGCCCTCGGGCGACGACCGCGATCGCGCTGGCGGCGCTCGAAGCCCTGGGCGAGGACACCAGCAGGGTCGCCGACCTGCGGGAGGTCCCGGTGCTGGGCGGCGGCGAGCCGGTCGGGGCGATCCAGGCGTCCCCGGCGATCGGCGCAGCGATCGCCGCGGCCGGATTCCCCCGCACCGCGTAGCCCGACCCCGAGTGCGCCCGCGACGGGGCACCGGCCTTGGGCACCGAACGGACCCCGCAAGTAGTACTCGGTGCCGGAAGCTATTGCCCAGTCGGGGATTTCAGAGCGACGAACGAAGGGACATGCGATGCCGGTGCGGATCGAAGTGTGCGTCGACTCCGCGGTCGGAACATGGGCCGTCGAACGGACCGGCGCGGACCGCGCGGAACTGTGCGGCGCGCTCATCGTCGGCGGGCTGACGCCGTCGATCGGCACCGTGCTCGCCGCCGTGTCACGGGTCGAGCGCATCGGCGTGCAGGTGCTGATCCGGCCGCGGGACGGAGATTTCGTCTTCTCGCCGACCGAGATCGACGTCATGCTCGCGGATATCGAGCGCGTACAACGCGAAACCGCCGGCGCCGCAGTGGACGTCGGTTTCGTGATCGGCGCGCTCACCGATCGGTTCGAGATCGACCGGGCCGTCACCGCCGAGCTCGCCACTGCCTGCGGCGCCGCGCCGATCACCTTTCACCGCGCCTTCGACCTCACCGAGAACCTGGACCGCTCGCTGGATGCGCTGATCGACCTCGGCATCACGCGTGTGCTCACGGGCGGCGGCGTGCAGCGCGCGCTGGAGGGCGCCCCGACGTTGGCGCGGCTGGTCGAGCGGGCAGCGGGCCGGATCGTCGTCATGCCCGGCGGGTCCGTCCGGCCGGACAATGCCGCGGCCCTGGTGGCAGCGACAGGCGCCAGCGAACTCCACTTCCGGCCCGTGACGCCCGAGCGGAACCTGCGCCCGCCGCATCGCGCGGAGGTAAGGATGTCTTCGCGTCACGCCCCGGACGAGGATCATCGCGAGGTGACCTCCGAGCCGATGATCAGCGAGATGCTCGCCGCTGTCGCACCTCTCACCCCGGAGCCGCCATCCCGAGTATGATGCCGTACCGGCCGCTGCCGTTCGCGTGACCGCGGGGGGCTACTCGCCGGGCGGGAAATTCGGCCCGGTGCCGGCCAGGATCAGCGAGACCTCGACAGCGCGGGCCAAGCCGCCCTCCGCGGTCGCCGCCATCCTGGCCATCGACCGGACGATGTCGCACATCTCGATGAGTTCGGCGAGCGCCCCGTCGAGCAGATCATCGGCATGCAGCAGCACGACCACCGCGAACGGGGCATCGGCCGTCGCGATCGCCGACCACAGGTGGTCCTCCAGCGCCGACCACTTGTCGGCGGCGTTCGGCGCACGCTCGACTCCTAGGGCTTCGGTGACACGGCGGAAGAACCGTGGCTTGTCGTCCACTCCGGCGACGTCGATCTCCAGGAGCCTGATCCGGTCGTGGCGGAGTTCGGGCCGCCACCGCGCGGCGTATACCGCCTGGTCGACCAGGGTCACCACCCCGTCCATCGGGACCGGGAGCGTCTCGAGTTCCACGCTGGCATCGCTACCGTCGGCCATCAATCCCTGCCCTCACTCGGTGATCAGCACGAACGGCGGGCTGCCGTTCTCCCCGTAATGCGTCCATGTGTAGTACTTCCGTCCGGTGGCCTGGTGCACCACGATCCGCCGGTCGCCGTGATACGTCGTACTCGCGGGATCCTTCTCCACGTAGTACTCCAGGTACCCGCCGGAACCGCGACTACCCGGCAGATCGCCGTCCCGGTTGTTGTGCGGGTAGGCCCAGCGCTTGCCGTTGTTGTGCGTCAGCACCGCTACTGTGCCGGCCTTGATCGCATCCAGCGTCGCCTGGACACCCTCCTTCTCGCCGGGGCCGGTCAGCTCCGACACCTTCTTCTCGGCGATGACGGTCTCGTTGCCGGCGAGCAGGCCCTTGTCCAGTCGCTCCTTGCGGAGCTTGCGAGCGGCATCCTTCTTCGCCAATGCGTCCTTGGTCGCCGCGGCAGCTGCTTCGGACGCCTTCTCCTTGCTCGCCTGTTCCTTGAGATCCTTGTCCTGGTACTCCTCGAGGCGCGTCTCGAGGAAAGCGAGCGCCGGCTTGCTGCTGGATTCCGCGGTGTCGCGAATCTTCACCCAGCCCTGCTTCTTGTGCTCGGCAATGGTTTCCGTCATGAAATTCTTGCGCTCGGGATTGGTGAGGTTGGCGGTCTCGGCCTCGACCTTTGCCAGCCGCGAGGCATACCCGCGAGCGAGGTCGACCACTGCGAGGAAGTCCGTCACCTGCCTGGCGATGGTCGGCCATTCCTGATTCGCCATCGCGGTGTCGAGCGCCTTGCGGCGCTCGGCCAGATCGGTGGGCCGGTGGTAGTCGGGATACGTGTCGACCGCGGCGATGTCGGATTCCCGGCCCGCCAGCTTGGCCTGCGCATTGGTCAAGGCCGCCGTGCTCGCGGACTCGACGTGGCCCAGGGCAGCCAGCGCCTCCTTCCAGTTCTTGGCGTCCAAGGCCGCTACGAACTGGGACATCTCGAAAGACTCATCCGGCGTGCCCATCGCCGCGCGACCATGCTTCAGCACCGTAGCCATGCTCTTGGACTTGCTTTCCACCGACTGCTTCGCCTGCTGGATTTCCAGGCCGGCAGCCCGATTCCGCTTCGCAAGGTCGGTGTCGTAGCTCTCCCGCGCCTCGGCACGGCGCTTCCGGCGCTCATCTTTAAGGTGCTGGGTCGTATCGAAATCGGGGCCCCGCTCGGCCTTCTTCCCGAGCATCTGCTCCAAACCCGTGCGGTCGCCGCCGCCCGTCACCACCTCCTGCGCGCGAGCCGAATCAACACTCGAACGAACCGACTTGCGGACCCGGTTGTCGGCGATCTTCCGCGTCGCCCGTAGCTCGGCCATCGGACGCGCCTGCGGACCCTTCGCCTGCCGCGCGCCGACGAACTTCTCCAGTGCCGAATGGTCCTTGCCCGACACGAGCCGATCCAGCGACAGGTTCTGAACCTCCGCGTCCCGCTTGCCCTCGGCGGCGTCGAAGACGTCCTCCTCGGCCTCGGCGTCGAGCATCACCCGGCGCAGCACACCGGGCGACGGGGACGCCGGAGCCTGGGGGTCTCCGGTGGATCGGCGCAAGACGTCTCGCCGGGACGGAGCGTCACCGGCCGCCGCGCCCAGCAGTTGGTGTCCGCCAGAGCCACCCAGCAACGGCGCGGGCTGGAAACCCACCACTGTCGTCGGCGCGATTGCTGCGGGCTCGTCGACCGCGACTGTCTGCGAGACACCTTCCATGCGACGAACCGGGCGACCGTGCATCGTCATCAGGGCTCCGATCCCGAGCGTGTGCATCCACGGTACGCCCCGCGGCCGGGTCCGGCGTGACGAACTTCGATCGCGAGGCACCTCGGCCGCCGCACGAGATGCGTCGGTCGCAGCCACAGCGCCACGCTTGCCGGCCGCCGGACGTCGCGGGGTCGCGGCGTGGCCACCTTGGGCCGAACGCGGGCATCCACCGTCGGCCGCGGGCGCTACGGTGGAGCACGCACAGTTTGGTGACCGGACGTACCCGGTCGCAGTTCCGGAAGGACGAACCGCTCGATGACGACGCCTGCCGCGCAGGCCGCACACATGGCGCGCCTGGTGCACGCGGCGGTTCCGCGCATCCACCCCGGCGGCCGCGCCGTGATCGCCGCGGTGTGGGGCGGCTCCTGGATCGCGGGCGCCCTGCTCCGGCTGGTCGGGCTGCGGCGAGCCTCGCGCACCGTGCGGCGAGCGGGCCTGGTGGCGACGGCGGGCTCGGCCCTGTTCTTCCGGGTGCCGACGCGGGTGCCGCCGGACGATCCATCGCTCGTCGTGGCGCCGGCGGACGGGGTCGTTTCGCTGATCACCGAGGCGGCGCCGCCCGCGGAGACCGGCCTCGGGAGCGACCTGCGGACACGGGTGTCCATCTTCCTGTCCGTGCTCGACGTGCATGTGCAATTCGCGCCGGTGGCGGGATTCGTCCGCGCGGCGCACTACCACCCGGGGCAGTTCTTCTCCGCAGATCTCGACAAGGCCTCCGAGGCGAACGAGCGCAACTCGTTGGTGATCCGGCCTGCCGCCGGTGGCAACGATCTCGTGGTCACCCAGATCGCCGGCCTGATCGCGCGACGCATCGTCTGCGATGTGTCCGCCGGGGAGGACCTTGCCGTCGGCCAGGTGTACGGACTCATCAGGTTCGGGTCGCGACTGGACGTCTACCTGCCGCGCGGGGCAGAGGTGGCGGTGCGACTCGGCCAGCGCGCCGTCGGCGGGGAGACCGCGATCGCCCGGCTGCCCGGAGCGCACCATGCCTGAGAACTGCGTCATACCCGAAACCGGGCCCGGGCACGATCGAGTTCCGGCTCCCGGGGCGGCTCTCGACCGCAGCAGAACCGCGGGGGCCGGGCGTTGATGGCGACTGTTCCGGGCGTGCGGTTCCTGCCGAATGCCATTACCGTGCTGGCCGTCTCCTCGGGGCTGACGGCCGTCGCGTTCGCGTTGCAGACGTCGCTGCCGCACCACTTCACCTACTCGATCGGTGCGATCGCGGCGGCGGCGATCCTCGACTCGCTGGACGGGCCGGCCGCGCGGCTGCTGCGCTCACAGAGTCGCGTCGGGGCGGAGCTCGATTCGCTGTCGGATGCGATCTCGTTCGGGGTGGCGCCGGCGCTGTTGCTCTACATCTGGATGCTGCAGGGTCAGCCGCTCGGCTGGGTCGCCTGTCTGGTGTACGCGGTGTGTACGGTGCTGCGGCTCGCCCGGTTCAACTCACTGCTGGACACCGCGCCGAAGCCCTGGGCGAAGGGCTTCTTCACCGGAGTGCCGTCGCCGGCCGGGGCGCTGCTGGCGACCATGCCGCTGCTCGCGGACATCCGTTTCGGATCCGGCTTCTGGACCGAGCCGTGGGTGGTGGGCGTCTGGGCGATCCTGATGGGGTTCCTCATGGTGTCGCGGCTGCCGACGATCGCGCTGAAATCGGTGCGGGTGGCGCCGAAGCTGATCGTTCCGATGCTGGTGCTGCTGGTGGTGGGCGTGGCGGCGCTGTTCTACGAGCCGCACCTGATCCTGCTGCTCGGGCTGGTGGTGTACCTGCTGCACCTGCCCTACGCGGCGTGGAAGTACCAGCATCTGCGGCGGCATCCGGAGCTGTGGGATTCGAACGCCCGGCGCGAGGTGGCGCGCGCGGCGCGGCGGCTGCGGCGGTCGTCGCGGCTAAGGGTGCACCGGCGCGTCGCGGGGCGCGCGTCGGACGGCACGCCGCTGCCGCGTCAGCGGCGTTTGGGCCGATTGAGATCGGTACGGGTGCCCCGGCGCAAGCGGTGACGGTGCGATGAACGGTGAACGTGCGGCGCGTCCGGCAGCGAATCCTTACAGCTGAATGCCGAGACGGCGTGCCGCGCGGGTCTTCTGGCGATTGGCCCGCAGCCTGCGGAGCCGCCGCACCAGAAGCGGCTCGGCGGCCAGTGCGGCCGGATTGTCGATGACCTGGTTGAGTACCTGGTAATAGCGGGTGGGCGACAGATCGAACATCTCGCGGATGGCCTGCTCCTTGCTCCCCGCGTACAGCCACCACTGGCGTTCGAACTGCAGGATGTCCAGGTCGCGCCTCGTGACACCCTCGGGTACGGGCAGGTCGACGTGCGCCTGCGCGCTCGCAGCGTCCATCCGGTGATCCTCCTACCGGTCCGTTCGAGGTGTACCGGCCGAGCCCGACACGGCCGCCTCGCGTGCCTGCCTCGCCGATGGCGCGGAAGCGAATCACAAGGATGTCATTCGGTGGCCGACATCATCAGATCACGCCACGGGCGCGAGGTCCAGTTCGCCCCGCCGTGTCTCGCATAACACGCCGTGACCTGCCGCGATTGTCGTGCCGAGTGTTCCGTTTGTTCCGAATATGACGAGCGTTGCTGCTGTTATCAGCCTTACTTGTGTTGTCGCACGATACTGCTGTTACTGATGCGGTGCCGACCCCGTCGCGCCGGCGCCGGTGCCTGCGGCCGGTGTGGCCGCGGTCCCCTGGTCCGACGGGGCGCTCGTCGCGGGCGTGTCCGTGGCTCCCGTCGGTGCCGTCGGTGCCGTCGCGCTGCTCGGCCTGGTCGGGGCCGCCGCGTCGGACGGGGCGGCGGGCTGCGTGGACGGCATGGGCGGGGCCGCGCTGCCGGTAACGTTGGCACCGCCCGGCTGCGCCGGTGCGGTCGGGTCGATAGTCGTTGTCGCGGTGCTGGTTTCGGTGACGACGGCGGTGTGGGTGCTGGTCGCGGTGCTCACCGATGTCGCCCCTGTCCCGCCTGAGGAGCCGGACGAACCGGTGGCGGCACCGGTCGTCGTCGCCGCGGGCACCGGGTTCTGCGCCGGTCGGCCGCTGTCGGGGCTCCCGACGGACGCACCGCCCAGCACGCTCAGACCCCCGGGTGCACCGCCGGAGAGCGGCGCTCCCTTCGCGGACTCGATGCCGGTGACCAGCACCAGCGCCAACGCGAACGCCACGGCACTGCCCAGGACGCCCGCGAGCACGCCGCGCCAGTTGCTGCGCACCGGGCCGCCCTCGTGCGCCTTACGGGTGCTGAGCGAGACGCGCGGTGTGCGCGGTTCGCGCGGTGAGGCGGGCGGCCGTGGCGACCATGGCCACTGCGAACTCCGCGGGCTGCGCGGCGACGGCCCTGCGTGGACGAGGGCGGTCGGCGATCCGGTGACCACATATGCAGACATTGACTGTTCTCGCGCGGAGTGCAACCGGTGCTTGGTCGCGGCAACGGAGTGCGCGTAGAGGGCGGCCACCAGGTTGTAGGCGACCGCACCGACCGCCGCCCCCAGCACCGTGCCGGCCACGCCGAGTGTCGATCCGAGCAGCGCCGAAGACATCGACGCGACCACAGCGGTCGTGATCTGGGTGGCCGAGATCGTGAGCCGGGGAGCTTCTTCGCCGGTCGCGGCACCCGCGGCGGAGTCCGCGCCGGCACCGGGGTCAGTCTGGGAAACGATGCCCGCGACGGTCGCATCGCCGGTGCCGGAGAACCTGTCGGCACCGGGGACGGAGTCCCGATCGGAATCGGTGTCGGTGCGGGAGCCGAGATTGCTGCCGGTGTCGGCGTCACGGGTCTTCGTCACGGTGGTGGTTCCGATCGCTGTGCAGGTTGGTGTGGTCCGATCGGGCCGGAGCCGGCCCGCATTGTGAAGGACGCCTCCACACCGAATCCGTTGCCCCGGCGCAGGCTCCCGTGCACGACGTCACATCCGTCAGGACCCGGTAAAGCCGCGGCCGCACCGGCCCCGCCCACCGCGGCGAGAGCGCGACAGCTCAGCGGCAGTTCCAGCGACGGCCGCAGCGGCAGCTCAGCACCAGCCTTGAGCCGGCCTCAGATCGCCGTCGGGCGCCGCTTCGCGAAGCCCGTCACAGCCTCGAAACCCGCTGCCAGGCCGAGCAATTCGCGTTCACCGCGGTGCCTCCCCACGAACTGCACTCCGACCGGGGTGCCGGCGGAGCAGAAGCCGGCCGGCATCGCAATCGCCGGATGGCCCGTCACCGTCACGTGGCAGACGGCTCGCATCCAGCCGAGGTAGTCCGGCTGCTGTTCCCCCGCAACGGTTTCCGGGTATTGGATGTCGGCGGGAAAGGCCGGCAGCGGGGAGACCGGCAGCAGAACAGCGTCATATCCGGTGAGAAACTCGCGCATGCGGTGGAACAATTGCGTGCGCAGCACCGCCGCGCGGCCCACCTGCGGTCCGGTGAGGGTGCGCCCGGCTTCCATGTTCGCGTACAGGCTCGGTCGAACCTTGTCGCGGTAGCTGTCCAGGAACTCGCCGAGCGTCGCCTCGAACTGCCAGGCCCGCAGCGTGCGGAAGCACTCGTCGGCCCCGGTGAAATCGGGGCATGCCTCTTCCACGTCGGCGCCGGCGTCCTCGCAGAAAGCCGCTGCCGCACGGACGATCTCGGCCACCTCGGGCTCCACCTGCACCGCGCCGCCGAGGTCCACCGAGAACGCGATCCGCTTGCCGCGCATACCGCCGTCGGGTACCTGCGCGAAGACCACGCCGGGCTCCTCCAGCGAAATCGGCGAGCGGCGATCGGGCCCGGCCATCACCGAGAGCAACAGCGCCACATCGGCCACGGTCCGACCCATCGGGCCCGACACCGACAGTCCCGCAAAGGAATCCCCGGCCGGGTACACCGGGACGCGGCCGGCCGACGGCCGCAGGCCGATCACATTGCAGTACCCGGCGGGCAGGCGGAGCGACCCGCCCATGTCATTACCGTCGGCGATCGGGTGCATGCCGGCGGCCAGCGCGGCGGCCGCCCCGCCGGAGGAGCCGCCAGCCGTGACGGAGAGGTCGTACGGGTTGCGGGTGATGCCGAAGACCTCGTTGAACGTGTTCCCGCCGGCGGCGAACTCGGGAATGTTGGTCTTGCCGAGCGTCACGACGCCGGCCGCCTTCATGCGCTCGACCACCACATCGTCCTGGTCCGGGACGAAGTCGCGCCGGGCGACCGAGCCGAAGGTCGTCACGATGCCCTTCGTGAGGTGATTGTCCTTGAACGCCACCGGAAGTCCGTGCAGCGGCCCGAGGAACTCGCCGCGCGCGGCCGCGTCGTCGGCCGCCTGCGCCTGCGCCTGCGCGAGCTCCGTGGTGTGCGTGACGATGGCGTTGACGGCGGGGTTCACGGCGTTGATGCGGTCCAGGTGTGCCTGCAACAGCTCGCGCGCGGAGATCTCCTTCGCGCGCAACATCGCCTCCAGCACGGTGGCCGGTCGGTAGCACAGCTCGTCCGCTGACGCCATGGAACGCTCCTTCGTGGTCATGCTTCGTGGTGGTGCCGGTCCGCAATGCCGGCCCGCGACGAGGATGCCGGCCTACCGATCCAGCATGAGCGATCCGGCGCCGCGGCGCATCGGCAAGCACTGCCAACCATCGGGCGCGCCGCTGCGGAACCGGCACCACCCGAGAACATCGTCATAGGCGGTGGAACGGCGCCCGGGCCCGGAACGCCGCGAGAGCATCCGGCGGTGTGCCAGGCTGGATGCCGTGCGCATGCAATTCACGTCCGGTCCCGACCCGATGGACCTGCTGACGTTGCCGTGGTCGACGCCGCTCGCCGACTGGCCGGCGCACCTGCTTGTCAGTCTGCCGCGCGGAATCTCCCGGCACGTGGTTCGTTTCGCGAAGATCGGCGGGATTGTCTATGCGATCAAGGAGATTAATCAGCAGCTCGCCGAACACGAGTTCGAGCAATTGCGGGCGCTCGCCCGTGCCGGTGTGCCGGTGGTGGAGGCCGTCGGCGTGGTCGCGAACCGCACCTCACCCGACGGCGAGCCGTTGGACGCGGCGCTCGTCACGAAACACCTGCGGTTCTCGCTCCCCTACCGGGCGCTGTTCTCGCGGCGGCTCGATCCGGACCTGGAGCCGAAGCTGCTCGACGCGCTCGCGGAGCTGCTGGTCCGGCTGCACCTCGCCGGTTTCGCGTGGGGCGATTGTTCGCTCTCCAACACGCTTTTCCGCCGCGACGCGGGGGCGCTCGCCGCTTACCTGGTGGACGCCGAGACCGGGCAGATCCGTACGCAGCTCTCTCCCGGGCAGCGCCAGCACGACCTGGACATCGCCGAAACCAATTTGGCAGGTGAGCTTCTCGACCTGGAGTCGTCCGGTCTGCTGCCGGCCGGGGTCGATCCGATCGAAACCGCGCAGTCCGTACTCGACCGCTACACGAAGCTATGGGCCGAGCTCACCGCGCCGCAGACCGTGGGCGACAACGAGTGGTGGCGCATCGAACAACGCCTGCGCCGGCTCAACGACCTCGGCTACGACGTCGCGCAACTCGACGTGACGGAGGCGGAGGACGGCGAGGGCGACGGTGCTGCCGGCGGGCCGCACGTGATGGTGCAGACGCAGGTCGTCGAGGCCGGGCACCATCGCCGGCGGCTGCGGGCGCTCACCGGCCTGGACGTGGTCGGCGAGAACCAGGCGCGGCGCATCCTGAACGACCTCGACACGTTCCGCAGCAAAGCCGTGATGCCGGAGACGCAGGCCGACGAGGACACCGTAGCCCGGCATTGGATGACGGACGTGTTCCAACCCGTCATCGAGGCCATACCGCCCGAACTGGTCGAAAAGCTGGAGCCCGCAGAGGTTTTCCACGAGGTGCTGGAGCATCGCTGGTTCCTGTCCGAGGCGGCCGGGCACGAGGTGTCGATGGCCGACGCGACCCGCTCTTACATGACCTCGGTGCTACCGTTCCGGCCGAACGAACAGGCGGTGCTGGAGCCCGATCTGCTGGGCCTCGGCATGCTGGAGGCCGCAGACGATTAACAGAGCAGATTGATACAGCAGACTGACGCAGCGGATTGGCGCCGGTGATCGTGCGCCGCGCGGGCCGGACCATCGAGTATGACGATGTTCTCGTGCTCGGGCTTCGTTCGTAACGGGGCAGCCCCTGAGCAGGATCGGCGCGAGAGCGGATGACGGACCCTGCGCCGAATGCGGGTATCCATGGTCAGACGCAGTGCAACGAAACGGGTTGCGCCAGTGTGACAACTTCCGCGGTCGCACGGCAAAGGGAGGCCGAGGGGCCCGCCGGGCCGCATAATAAGACGGACCGGGCGGCGCGCTCGGACAACGGTTGATGGCGGAATACTCAAGGGGCTGCCGTCTTTACGGGTGGGATGAGCTGTGCAGGTTGACGTGGCGCCGACGCCGGCGTCCACCGGAACCCAGCACGGTGCTGCACGCGAAGCGCGAACAGCGTCATACCCGAAAGGCGCAGACCAACCGGCGGCCGGGGATCACCCAGCCACCGATCACCCAGCGACAGATCACCCGAACGAGGCGGCTCCTCGGACGAAACGATGGATCCCGGGCCTCGACGGCCTGCGGGCCATCGCCGTGATCGCGGTGGTGCTGTTCCACCTGAACCCCGACTATCTGTCCGGAGGCTTCCTCGGCGTCGACCTGTTCTTCGTGATCAGCGGGTATCTCATTACGCGCCTGCTGGTCGCCGAGCATCAGCGCACCGGGCGGATCTCGATCGGGCGGTTCTACCTGCGGCGCGCGCGGCGGCTGTTGCCGGCTGTCGCGCTGCTGCTCGCTGTGGTCTCTGTCGCCGGCGGCCTGATCTGGCGCGACCAGCGGCCGACCCTTGCCGGGGGTCTGTTCTCGTCGATGGGCTACGTCACGAACTGGTGGCTGATCGGCGATCACCAGTCGTACTTCGTGGCGATGGGCCGGCCGCCGATGCTGCAGCACCTGTGGTCGCTCGCGATCGAGGAGCAGTACTACCTGCTGTGGGCGCCCGCGGTGCTGGTGCTGACGGGCGCGTGGTTCGCTTGCCGGCGGATCCTGGCTCGGGTGCGCGGGCCGGTGTTGCTGGCAGGCGTCGCGGTGCTGCTGGCGGTGGCGTCGGCGGCGGCCATGGCCGCGATCGCAATCGCGACAAACGTTCCCTATCAGGCGGATTCGTCCCGGGTGTACTTCGGGACCGATACGCATGCAATGGGCCTGCTGCTCGGTTCCGCGGCCGGGGCGTTGGCGGCGTTGCCGTGGCGATCGCTGCGGCGCCGGGTGCCGCGATGGGTGCGGCCCGCGTGGCGCTCGACGTGGGCCACGCGCCCGCTGCTGCCGCGTTGGATCGTCGGTGACGCCGTTCGGAAACCGTTGTCGCCCTGGGTGACCGATGCGCTGGCTGTGGCCGGGCTGGCCGGTGTCGTCTGGTTCTTCCTGTCGATCGACGAGTACGTACCGTGGCTGTACCGCGGCGGGTTCTTGGTGTTCGCGGCCGTCGCGGTGGTGGTGGTCGCCTGCGCGGCGCGGCCGGACGGGCACATCGGCCGGGTGCTCGACACCCCGCCGCTCAAGTGGATCGGTGAACGCTCCTACGGGATTTACCTCTGGCATTGGCCGGTCTTCGTCGTGACCCGCCCGATGATCGACGTCCAGGGGCCGGCGTGGCTGATCGATATCACCCGCGCCGCGCTCGCGGTGACGATCGCGGCCGCGAGCTACCGGTACCTGGAGCTGCCCGTCCGCGAAGGCCGGTTCCTCGCGTCGCTGCGGACGACGTGGCGCCTCCGGGCCGCTCGTCGTGCGGCGGCTGCCCGCCCCGTCGCTCGCTCCGCCGGTCGCCCCGCCGGTCGCCCCGTTGCACGAATCGGCGCCCCGGGCCGACACTGGGCGATGCCGGCCCTCGTAACCGGGTGCATGGCCGTGCTCATCGCCGCGCATCTGTCCGCCATCCAGCAGCCCGCGTGGGCCGGATCCGTTCCGTCGGCCGCACTGCCCTTGCCGGGCGTCGCGCCCAGCCTGCCAGCGGGCGTGCCCGACAGCGACCCCGACCCGGACACCGGGTCCGCAGGTGCGTCGCCGTCGGAGGTGACATCGGCCCTGTCGGCGGCGGTATCGCCGACAGCGGGGCCGATAGTGGGGACGGCCGGGGCCTCCGGCGGGCGAGCCGAAGGGGACACGACCGGGGCTCCGGGAGCGGCGTCATCGAGGGCGCCATCGACCGTGTCATCAACTGTGTCATCAACTGCAGTGGCCCCCGTGATTCCTCCGAGCTCTGTCGGCCCGACGGCGTCCGCAACGACCTCATCCACCACTCACGTCGCTACGTCCACCGGCGGGTCCACCACCGTCGCACCCACCACCGCCCCCGCGCCACCCCCACCAGCGAAGTCGAACGCCAAGGTGAGCGCCTTCGGTGATTCCGTGTTGCTAGGTGCCGCCCCGGCCGTCAAGGCGGCGGTCGGTTCGCTGTCGCTCGACGCTGTCGTGGGCCGTCAGGCCTGGGACACGCTGGCCGACGTCGCCACCGCCGAAAAGGCCGGAAAACTTGCGCCGATAGTGCTGATCCATACGGGCAACAACGGCATCATCTCGCCGAAACAGCTTGCGGCAACGCTGGCGTCGCTCGCGAGCCGGACGAAGGTGATCGTGATGAACGACCACGTGGACCGGACCTGGCAGGGACCGAACAATCGGACCATCGCGTCGATGACGGGCCATTACCCGAACGTCGTCATAGTCGATTGGAACGCCGCCGCGGCCGCGCACCCCAGCTGGTTCGGGCCCGATGGGATTCACGTCAATCCGTCCGGCGCCCAGGGATATGCGGCGCTCGTCGCGGCTGCCATCGCGAGCTGACGCGACGGGCGTGGACAGGGCCGGTCCAGTTCGGAGCCAGCCGACTCCAGGTCAGTTCGGTCAGTTCGCGGGAGGTTCCAAGACGAAGACCGGGATCGTCCGATCGGTCTTCGTCGCATAGTCGGCGTAGGGCGGGAAGGCGGAAACGGCTCGCTCCCACCAGGTCTCGCGCTCGGCGCCGGACACTTCACGGGCGCGCAGGCGCAGGTGCTTCGGCCCGTCCTGCAGTTCTAGGTCGGGGTGCGCGACCAGGTTGTAATACCAGACCGGGTGCTGCGGCGCGCCACCCTTGGAGGCCACCGCCACATAACGGCCGTCATGTTCCACGCGCATCACCGGCGTCTTGCGGATCTTCCCCGTCCTCGCGCCGCGCGTCTTCAGCAGGACCACCGGCAAGCCCTGCATGGTGGTGCCCTCGGTGCCGCCGGACGACTCGTACAGCGCAACCTGATCGGCGACGTACTGGTTGGGGCTCGGGAGATAATCGGCGTCCATGCTACGGACCAACGCGAACGTCCATGACGCTATTCCGCGGCCAGCCGCCCGGACTCGTTCGCCGCTGTGAAGCCGTGGAGCCGCCTGTCGGACTCGAACCGACCACCTACGCATTACAAGTGCGTTGCTCTACCGGATGAGCTAAGGCGGCAAGGGCGCCGATCAGTCTATCGGCTCGACGGGTCCGGCGACACCGCGCTTCCCGGGTATGACGCTGCTCGCGGCGCGAGCGCCGTCATGCCGGGTTCCCACGCGTCGATACGGCCGGGTCGAACGGCGGGGTGAGGAGGCACCGTGCCTTCCTCGCCCCGCCGAACGGGTGCTGCTGCGGCGCTGCCTCTGTGGAGGCATGGGCGTCGCGTCAGCGCTGCATCAGTGCCGCTTCGGCTTTCGCCACCACATGCCGCCGATCGCCAACAGGAGCGCACCGCCACCGAGCAGTAGGAGCGCGAGGACGCTCATCTGCCAGGCCTTGACGCCGGTGTAAGACAGGCTCGAGACCTGCGTCGACTCGCCGAGCACCTCGACCGTCGTGGTGGTGTGCGGCTTCACGATGACGCTGCTGGTCGTCGGTGTGATGCTGGACGACTCACCGCCCACGCAGACGACGTCCTCCGGCCTCACCGTGATCGTCGTGGTGCCGTCGGCGTTCCGCGACCAGCCGTCGGGCAGGTCTACCAACTGGTAGCCGCTGGCGGCCGTGGCCACGACCTTCACGTGGTCCGTTCCATTGCCGGTGACCACATAGCTGACTCCGGTTGCCGCGACCGTCGTCACCGTGATCTGACTGCCATGGGCACCGAGGAGGCACGAGGTGGTGATCCCCGGGATCACTGGGATCGGGCCGGGCTCTGTCGGCGGATTGCTGGTAGGCGGCGGAGGTGGATTGCTCGAGGTCGTTGTCGGCGGGTTGTAGGTATTCGTGAACGTACAGGTGACGTAATCCCACGGTCCGATGTCGACCTTGTTCCCATCGTGGACGATGTTCTCATCGCCGTTGATGGCCATTCGGAACGACGGGCGCAACCGCGTGCATTCCAATGCCGTTTGCTGGTAGTTCGGAAGGCCTCCCGATTCAGTCAGGGTATAGGTGCCGGGCAGAACGTCGAATTCGCTGCCGGAAGATCCGCTCACCGGCGTATTTCCGGCGGCGGACAACGTCCACGACGCGACCGATGTGGTCGTGTCGTTCGCGAGCTTCTTGATCAGGGTCAGATGCCCGGTCCGGCAACTGATGTCGTTCTCGATATCGATCTCGTTAGAGCCCGCCTTGAGCTGATAGCGACCCGAAGACTGGGCCGTCCAGACCGCGCTACCCGGACGCCGTGCGCCGAGTCCTTCCTCGTTTGCCGGCCAGCAGTACCAGCCTTCTGGATACACAATGCCAGTCTCTTGGACATCGACCGTTTGGCCGGCGAGATACCCGGAATAGGTCTGGCCCCAGCTGGCAACATTCCCGTCGATGGTGAGCCCGGCGGAGAACCCGAGTGCGACGGCCGCCTCGTTGGTGATGGCCTTTCCGCCGTTGATGACCCAGGTTTTGACGACGGTGACGGTCGCCGGATCAGTGACCTTCGTGTTCGTGATGGTGCACGAAACGGAAGCATCCTTCGGCGCCGTGTACGTGCCGCTAGCGTCGGGATTCAGCGACAGAACTTCCCTACCTTTCTTGTACGTGCATTGGGTCGCCGAAGTGTACTGACCCGTATTGCCGGAGCCGAGGGTCTCGCCGACCGTGAATGTGTACGCCCCGTCCTTCCAAATCGCCCATCCTGTCGCCTTGTTCGGTGTATCCGTCTGCGAAGCCGCCCCATTCGCTGTTGACGTCTGGGAGCCCGGCTTCTTGGTCGCGCCGTTGATGCTGATGACCGCCGTGTCATTCTTGACGCCATTCACCCAGATCTTCGTGAGGCTGACTGAGGGGTTGTACCCGTCCCCGTCCGCCGACGCGGCTGGGGCTGCCATGACCATGGCACCGACGACTGCCGCCACACCGATCAGTGAACCGAGGACTCGTCGCACATGCTGTGGCCGGTGTAGATCCGGCCGTTTGCGCTTCATGTTCTCCTCCTGCCTTGACGTCGGCGCGGCGATCTCGCCGTACCGTTTCCGATCGGCGGTCGCCTCGCCCGGCAGGGCTCCGAAGACCCCTTCGTGTGGAGCGGCACGCTGATGAGTGTGTATCCCACTCCGCGTCACGAGGGAAGGGTCTAAAGGGTGAATCCGGACAACGGGAGAGTGACGTCACATGACGGAATAGTCAACTTGACGGACTGTCAGTGGCGATACGCACGAAGACCCGACGCATTCGTGTGTGATCAGTGACATATCAAGGATGCGCATGGAGGCCGAACGCATACTCCGAAGGCGTCACTATGAGGCGAATGCCGTCAGATCCGGCCGTCTACCGTGCATGCCATCGCGGGGCGTCGGCAGCCACCGGGCAAAAGGGTGGGGCCGCGGATCGTGCGCGAGATCCGCGGCCCCGTGTAGGAGGCCGGCACGCCCAACCATCGAACGCGCCGATATGAAGTTGTTGCGTTCGAGCCTAGTGACGGACCGGACGCCGCGCGCGGGCGAGGATCACGGCCGCTCCCCCGAGCAGAACCACGATCGCCGCCCCGATGAACCAGGTGAGTGAGATGCGCCCGCCGCCGGCCCCCGCAGCGGGGCCGGACGCCGCCTCCGGCCCGGCCGACGGTGCCACCGCCATGGGCACCACCACCGGAGCCGAATTCGTGGTCGACGCCGCGCCATCGTCGCCCGCTCCTGTCATCGTGCCGGCGACCGGCAGCGCAGCCGTACCGGAGGCCTGATCGGGACCCGCTGTCGGCGGGGCGATCTCGCTCGATGTCGCGGGGACCAATTCGATGGACACGCCCCCGTCGTCGACGGTCGTCGCGCCGGCATCTGCCGCACCCGTATCGACGCGTGCTGCCGCCAAGACGTTCGCCATACCGGCCGTGTCACGTCCAACCGCGGCCGCGACGCCCGCTCGGCTCGCCGGGAGCACTCGGGCGGCTGCCGCATCGAGCGCGACATCGGGCTTGCCAAGGTCCGGCGCGACCCGCCCGCCGAGGTCTGCGGCAGCATCCCCGGCGGCGATAACACCGGCGACAGCGCTTGCGGCGGGCGCGATCTCGATCGCGGCACCCGACGCGGGCGCATCCACGGTGGCGCTGACGGCGGGGATCAGTTCGATCGACGGATCAGCCGATGATGATCCGCCCTGCATGGCGCTCGCCGTGCCCGAGCCGGCCAGCAACAGAACGAGTGCCCCGGCGACAGCGACGATCGGCGCCCAACCGCGGCGCGATGGCGCGGACGCCTGACCCGCGGTCCCCCGGCGAAGCATTCCCGCTGACATCACGTGTCGATCATACGAACACGTTGCGACCAAATGTGGAAGCAAACGAGTGAAGCATTTGAATCTAACGGGTGAAAATCGCCTCATGAACACTATCAGCAACCAATTCGCCCGACCGTTGGGCGGAGATCCCCATGTGCGGGAGGTCCGCCGGTCGAAGGATCGGCGGAGCGCGCGGGGCCTCGACCGTGCCGGAAACGTCGGGCCGGATCGGGAGGTGCCCATATTCCGCGTATGACGCTGTTCCTGGTGATGCCAGTTCGAACGATCGCGCGCGGTCGGGCTTGGTCCGGCTGGCGCGGATTCCCGGCGACGAGCCCGGCCGCGCAGCGGCGAACAGCGTCATACCCGCTGCGCCGAACCCGGATCGGCACCCCCGCTACCATGACCGGCGTGACGATCCGCCCGATAGTGATCTGTGGTGAGCCGGTACTGCACCGGCCGACGACGCCGGTGACCGTGTTCGATGACGAGCTCGCGACATTCGTCGACGACCTCTTCGAGACGAACACGGCAGCGAACGGCGCGGGCCTCGCGGCGACCCAGGTGGGTGACGGGCGGCGGGTCTTCATCTACGACTGCCCGGACGACGAGGGTGTGCGGCACCGCGGCTACGTGGTGAACCCGGTGCTCGAGACGGGCGAGATTCCGGAGGGGATGCCCGATCCGGACGACGATCTTGAGGGCTGCCTGTCGGTGCCGGGGGAGAACTTCCCGACCGGGCGGGCGAGCTGGGCGAAGGTGACGGGCGTCGACATCCACGGTGAGGCAATCGAAGTCGAGGGCACGGGGTTCTTCGCGCGCTGCCTGCAACATGAGACGGACCATCTGGACGGGCTGCTCTACCTGGACAGACTGATCGGCCGGTATAAGCGGGAGGCGAAGCGCATGGTGCGGGAGCGAGGGTTCGGGGTGCCAGGGCTGAGCTGGATGCCGGGGGCGGACCCGGACCCGTTCGGGCACTGAGGATTTCGGGGCGGGTTCAGCTCGCTTCGCTCGCGTGGGCGGGCGTCGTTAGCAATGCTAAGGGTGTGCATCCTGCAGCGTTCTGTCGCATTTGTCCCGGTTTTACTCACACCCGCCTGCAGCACTCACACCCCACAAAACGCAAGGTGTGCATCCTGCAGCATTCTGAGCGGTTTGTCCCTGTTTTACGCACACCCGCCTGCAGCACTTACACCCATGTGTGGGCGAGCGGGGCGGGGCGAGCCGGTGCCCAGGGCTATAGGCGCGGGGGGCCGGTGGTGGCCCCGAGCACGAACGTGGTGGGCACGGTGACGCGGCGCTGCCGGCTACTGGGCGACGGATCGAGCAGCAGACGCGCGGCATGCCGGCCCTTGTCCACGACGGGCTGGTCCACGGTCGTGAGCTTCGCGTCGAGGGCCGAGCGGATCCCGTCGAAGCCGGTGACCGAGACGTCCTCGGGCACCCGCTGCCGCCTGCGCTCGAGCGCACGCATCGCCCCGAGCGCGAGTACGTCCGAGGTTGCGATGATCGCGGTGAGCCCCGGGTCCAGCCCGAGCAGTTCCCCGGCCGCGGACGCCCCGGCCTCGATGGTGTGGTCGAAGCGCTCCACGACCGGGATCCGATCCCACGCGATCCCGGCCGCCTCGAACGAGTCGCGCAGCGCCCGCAGCCGATGCCGTTGGACGTGGTAGTGCGCGGACTCCTGCCGGGACAGGTCCACCGGCCCGTCCAGGCGGATCCGACCTAGGCGCATGCAGATCACGCCGACCCGTCGGTGCCCGAGAGTCAGCAGGTGCTGGGCGATCTCGCGCATCGCGGCGCCGTCGTCGATGCCCACGATGTCCACGCCCGGCACATCGGGCTGGTCGCACACGACGGTCGGCAGGGCACGGGCCAGCACGGCCTTGAGGTGCGGATCGTCGTCCGGCATGGAGAAGGCCACGAATCCGTCCACGGCAGCGCTCGAGACCGCCGCGACGTCTTCAGCTTCCGGGTTCGCCGGAACGAGAAGCAGGCCCGTGCCGGCCTTGTCGCACTCCAGCGTCAGACCCTCCAGGAAGTTGACGGCGGCCGGATCGCGAAAGGCGTACGAGAGCTGTTCGGTGAGCAGCACTCCCACCGCTCCGGTGCGACGAGTCCGTAACGATCGCGCCATCGGGTCCGGCCCGGGGTAGCCGAGCCGTTGCGCGGTCTCCAGCACTCGCGCCCGAAGCTGCGGCGAGAGCTGGTCGGGGCGGTTGTACGCATTGGACACGGTGGTGCGGGATACTCCGAGTTCGGCGGCGAGCGACGCCAGCGTTGCCGGCCGCCGCCCGCGCGGCGTGCGTTCCATGGCAGAACCGTAACCCGCCCATAACGCCGCCGATTCCATGGCCCCGTCGCACGGTCGACCGTGCGACGCCCAGCGGCGCGAGCCGCGAACAGCGTCATACCCGATCTCCGGCGGAAGGTGCGCGACACGGCGGAATGCGGCTAGACTCGGCCCAACCGACGCCGGGAAAGCGCTATCCAAGAGGCGCGCTCCCGACACCATCGCTACGGCACGCACGAGAAGGACCACCCCATGGCAGAAGTGACCTATGACCAGGCATCGCGGGTCTACCCCGGCAACCCGCCCGTCCGCGCGGTCGACAAGCTGAGCCTCGAAATCAAGGACGGCGAATTCCTGGTGCTCGTGGGCCCGTCCGGCTCCGGCAAGTCCACCGCGCTGCGCATGCTCGCCGGCCTGGAGGACATCAACGAGGGCCGGATCCTGATCGGCGGCCGCGACGTGACGAACGTGCCGCCGAAGAACCGCGACATCGCGATGGTGTTCCAGTCCTACGCGCTCTATCCGCACATGACGGTCGCCGAGAACATGGGCTTCGCGCTCAAGCTGCGCGGCATCTCGAAGCCCCAGATCGCCGCCAAGGTCAAGGAAGCCGCCGGATTGCTCGACCTGGAGCCGTACCTCGACCGCAAGCCGAAGGCGCTGTCCGGCGGTCAGCGGCAACGTGTTGCGATGGGCCGGGCGATCGTCCGCGAGCCGTCCGTGTTCCTCATGGACGAGCCGCTGTCGAACCTGGATGCGAAGCTCCGCGTGGAGACGCGCGCCAACATCGCCGAGCTGCAGGCCCGGCTCGGCACGACCACCGTCTACGTGACGCACGACCAGGTCGAGGCCATGACGATGGGCCATCGCGTGGCGGTGCTCAAGGACGGACAGCTGCAGCAGTGCGACACGCCGCGCACGCTCTACGATCGCCCGGCGAACGTGTTCGTGGCGGGCTTCATGGGCTCGCCGGCCATGAACCTGCTGACGGTGCCGCTGGTGGCGGACGGCGCGCAGGTCGGCGAAACGATGGTGCCGCTGCCGCGCGAGCTGCTCAGCGAGGCCCATTCCAACGGCCTGAAGCAGGTGGTGTTCGGCGTGCGCCCGGAGAACATCGCGCTCGGCGGCGAGGGGATTCCGGTGAAGGTGGACCTCGTCGAGGAACTCGGCGCGGACTCCTTCGTGCACGGCCACGGGCCGGACGGCGACCGCATCGTGATCCGCACGGAGGCGCACGTGCATCCGACATCCGGTGCGACGGTTCGCATCTCGGTGGCCGACGAGAAGCACATCCACGTGTTCAACCCGGACACGGGCCTGCGGCTGAACGCCTCGGAAGCGGTGCCGGCCGACGCGGTGTCCATCGGCTGAACTCGGTTCCCGGCCTGTCGACAGCGCCTATGACGATGTTCTCGTCGTGGGCGCTGTCGGCTATCCGGGGCGCGGGGAGGCCGGTCGCGCGGCCCATCCGCGGCGCGTGCGCGCCCGTCCGATGAGCCGGCACACCAGGTAGATCACGAACGAGATCGTCGTGATGTAGGGCGATATCGGTAGCCGGCCGCCGAGGGCGAGCATGATCCCACCGACCATCGACGTGACGGCGAAGATCACCGACAGGACCGGCACCCAGAGCATCGACACGGTGACCCGCATCGCCGCGGCGGCCGGCGTGACGAGCAGGGCGAGCACCAGCAGCGCGCCGATGATCTTGACACTCATCGCGACGGTGAGCCCCAGCAGGATCATGAACACGGGGGCCAGCGCACGCACCGGAACGCCTCGCGCGGCGGCAATCTCGGGGTCCACCGTGGCGAAGAGCAGGGGCCGCCAGAGGATCGCGAGCGCGAGCAGCACCACCACGCTCACGGCCGTGAGCCAGGCCAGGCCGGGATCGTCGACGGACACGATCTGCCCGGTGAGCAACCCGAACTTGTTCGCACCGCGGCCCTTGTAGAGGGACAGGAACAGCACGCCGAGGCCGAGCCCGAACGGCATCAGCACACCGATGATCGAGGAGCGATCCCGCGCCTTGATCCCCAATGCCCCGAAGATCAGGGCCGCCGCGAGCGAGCCGATCACCGATCCGATGACGACATCGACCCCGAGCAGCAACGCGAGAGCGGCGCCCGCGAAGGAGAGTTCGCTGGTCCCGTGGACCGCGAACGAGAGATCGCGCATCATCACGAAGACGCCAACCAGGCCGCCGACCAGGCCAAGCACCGCGCCGGCGATGATCGAGTTGTGCAGGAGCGCCACCAGCGCGCCGTAGTCCGAGAAGTCGATCACATCGCGCCAGGACATCAGCCCGCCTCCGTCGCCTGCTCGTGATCGTGCCCCGCATGCGGATCGTGGCGATCGGCTCCGGGATCGGCCGCCGCCACGATGATCACCCTGCCCTGGGTGCGGAATACGTCGATCGGGGCACCGTACAAATCGGTCAGCGTGGCGGACGCCAGCACCTCCTCCGGCGGCCCTAGGCGGAACCTCCCGCCGGCGAGATACAGCACGCGATCTGCGATCCCGAGTACCGCGTTGATATCGTGCGTCACGAACAGCACAGACGTTCCGTGCGATCGGCGATATTCATCGATCAGCGTGACGATGCGTCGCGACTGGCCGATATCCAGTGCGGCCAAGGGCTCGTCGCACAGCAGTAACTCGGGCTCGCCAGCGAGCGCCTCGGCGATCCGGACGCGCTGCATCTCGCCGCCGGACAGTTGTGATACCGGCGCGTCCGCCAGGGCGGTGGCGCCCACCTCGTCCAGCAGTGCGTCCACCCGTCTGCGTGTCCGGCGGGCCGTAAAGATGCCGGGGCCGAGGCGATGCCCATCGACGCCGAGCCGGACCAGGTCTCGCACCCGCAGCGCGGCGGCCGGGTCGAGCGAGATCCGTTGCGGGACATACCCCACCGCACGGCTCCCCCGTGCCGCCCCGCCAACCGGCTTGCCGGCGACCATGACGCTTCCCGCCGTGAGAGCCTGCTGCCCGATGATCGCCTTGAGCAAGCTCGACTTGCCGGACCCGTTCCCGCCGAGGACGGCGATGAATTCCCCCGGCCGCATCTGCAGGTCGAGGTCGTGCCACAGGACCCGATCGCCGTGCGCCAAAGTCGCGTCGCGCAACTCGAGAACGGGCCGAGCATCGAGGCTCACGGCCCGGCCCTCTGGGCGAGCATGGTGCCCAACGATTCGACGATCCCGGCCATCCACTGCTGGTAGTGCTCGCCGGCCGGGATGATCTCCGTCAGCGACAACACAGGTATGCCATTGCTTTTGGCCGCCGCGAGCACCTGTGTGGTCTGTGCGCTGGTGGACTGCTCGTTGTAAACCAGCAGCCGCACTCTGTGGTCCGTGAACAACGTCAGCACACCGGCCATCTCGGACGGTGCTACGTCGATGCCTTCCTCGACGGCGTCGCTGAACGACGCGGGCATCACGTTCTTGAGCCCGGCTGCCGCGGTCAGGTACAGCGGCAGGGGCTCCGTTACCGTGATCGGAGCCTGTCGGTCGCGCTGCGCGATCCGGTCCAACGCCTGCCGGATCGGCGCCAGGCCGCTGATGAACTCCGCCTCGGCGGATTCGAAGTCGGCGCGACCGGCGGGGTCGGCCTGCGTGAGCGCCCGCTCGATGGCCTGCGCGACAGCGCCGACGGCTTCGAGATCGAACCAGATGTGTTCGTTGTCCGGATCGATCTTGACCGCGGCCGATGCGACCGTCACCGCGTTCACCACCGTCGGCCGAGGCGATACCGCGTGGAGCATCTGGTCCAGAAAGTCGTCATAGCCGCCGCCGTTGACGATCACGACCTTCGCGCGCGAGACGGCGAGCTCATCACGACCGGACGGTTCGAAACTGTGCGCGTCCTGGCTCAGATCGTGGATCAGCGAGATGACGGTGACGCGACTGCCGCCGATCTGCGCGGCGATATCGCCCCACACGTTCGTCGACGCGACCACCGCGATCGGCTCGCCGCCGGAGCCGGACGCCGTGGAACTCGATGACGCGGCACCGGCGGTCGCCCCCGGGCCGCCGGATCCGGCCCCACACGCCGCCAGCAGCGAGACCGCGCCGAGCAGCGCGGTCAGCCTGGCGAATCGGACCATGCCATCCATGGTAACCGATATTGAGAATCATTCTCAACAAAGCACGCCCAGGAATGCCACCCCGAAATGCAGGGGCTCAAGGGCAGGGCCTCAGCGGGCGCGGCGCCGCCGGGCGACCTCGGCGAGGACCACGCCCGCTGCGACGGACGCGTTGAGGGACTCCACTTCTCGGGCCATCGGGACACTGACCGTGACGTCGCAGGTCTCGCGGGTGAGCCGACTGAGCCCGCGCCCCTCGGACCCGACGACGATCACCAGCGGACCGGTCGCCAGCTCGAAGGTGTCGGTATCGACCGTCCCGTCCGCATCGAGGCCGGCGATCATGAGACCCGCTGCGGCATAGGCCTTCAGCGTGCGGACGAGGTTCGTACAGCGCGCCACCCGCAGGCGCGCGGCGGTGCCCGCGGAGGTTCGCCACGCCGACGCCGTCATCCCCGCGGAGCGCCGCTCCGGCACCACAACCCCGTGCGCCCCGAAGGCGGCGGCCGACCGCACGATCGCGCCGAGGTTTCGCGGATCGGTGACACCGTCGACGGCGACGAGCAACGGCGGCTGCCCGGATTCCTGCGCCAGGGTCAATAGGTCTTCGGGCTCGGCATAGCGGTAGGGCGGCACGGCGAGCGCGAGCCCCTGGTGCACCGCTCCGGCGGTGAGCTTGTCCAGTTCGTGCCGGGAGATCTCCATGATCGCGATGCCCGCGCGACCGGCGAGCTGCACCACCTCGCCGACCCGCTCGTCCGGCTGAATCCCTTGCGCCACATACAGAGCCGTCGCGGGGACGCCGGCGCGGAGTGCCTCCACGACCGGGTTGCGACCGACCACCGTCTCCGGGAGGTCCTTGCCGCGGCGCGTGGTGCCGCCTCCGGTGATCTTTCCGGACCGGGCCGTGGTGCCCTTCGCCGCGGAAGCCCCCGCGGTCGACCGTTTCGCCCCGGCCGCCTTGCGTGCGGCGACATGGCCCTTGCGCAGCTCGGCGGGAGGCGTGGGACCGCGGCCCTCACGCGACTTGCCGGACTTCCCGCCCGATCCGACGACGGCGCCCTTCTTCGTGCCCGTCTTGCGGACCGCACCGCGCCGCTGCGAGTTACCGGCCATGACGCTGTTCCTCCATTCGGTCGGGCGGCGCCGCGCGCTACCCGTTCGCTACTCGTGCCTCCCGGCGTGACCGCCCGGTGCCCGTCAACCGCTCCCGTCGACCGCACCCGTCGACCGCACCGGCCGCCGCCGCATCCTGCCGTCAGCCGTCGTGCGCGGCGGGGCCGCCGACGACGGACCAGACCGGCCCGTCCGGCGTGTCCTCGATCGAGAATCCGGCTTGTGCCAAGCGATCTCGGATGGCATCGGCGCGGGCGAAGTCCTTCGCGGCGCGTGCCTGGCTGCGCTCGTCGAGGAACCCGGCGAGCAGCGCACCGGTCGCGTCGACCAATGTCTGCCCTGACGCGGACGCGCTGCCATCGCGCGCCCAGGGCGCGGCGAACGGGTCCAATCCGAGGACGGCCAGCATGCCGCGCACGGACGCCGCGAAGCCGAGCGCGCGCTCCCAGTCCCCGCTCGCCGCCGCGGAGTTCCCGCGGCGAACGGCGTCATGGACGACGGCGAGCGCCCTCGGGACGGCGAGGTCGTCGTCCATCGCGTCGGCGAAACCGTCCGGCACCGGCGAGATCTCGACCGCGCCATGCCCAGCGGCCCGATGCAGGAAGGCCTCCACCCGATCGAACGCTCGCGCCGCGTCGTCGAGCGCCTCCGGCGAATACTCGATCGAGGAGCGATAGTGCACGCTCACCAGGTAGTACCGCAGCGCGATCGGGCGCACGGTTTTGGTGAGAACCTCGACGCCCAAAGTGTTTCCGAGCGATTTCGACATCTTCTCACCGGACATCGTCACCCAGTAGGAATGCATCCAGCACCGCGCGAACTTCAGGCTGGCGCCGTGCGCCTGCGCCGCCTCGTTCTCGTGGTGCGGGAAGATGAGATCCAGTCCGCCGCCATGGATGTCGAACTCGTCACCGAGATAGGCACGCGCCATGGCCGTGCACTCGATGTGCCAGCCGGGCCGTCCCGGCCCCCACGGCGAATCCCATGACGGCTCACCGGGTTTCGCACCCTTCCAGAGCGTGAAGTCCGCAGGGTCGCGCTTCCCGGCACCCACCGGCTCACCCTGCTCAACCTTCATCTCGTCGATCCGCTGCCCGGACAGGAACCCGTAGTCGGGAAGCGTGCGCACCGCGAAGTAGACATCTCCCTCGGCGGCGTAGGCCTTGCCGGCGGCGATCAGCTCGGCGATCAGCGCCTGGATCTGCGGGATGTGCCCGGTCGCCCGCGGCTCGATCGACGGCCGCAGGCATCCGAGCAGGTCGTAGGCGTCGGCGAAAGCGTGCTCGTTGGCCGCCGCCCACTCCCACCACGGCCGGCCGGCCGCGGCGGCCTTGGTGAGGATCTTGTCATCGATGTCGGTGACGTTCCGGACCTGCGTCACCTCGAACCCGCGATACTCCAGCCATCGTCGTAGCACGTCATAAACGATTCCCGCGCCGCGTAGATGACCGATATGCGGCAAATACTGAACCGTGGCCCCACAGTGGTAGATCGACACCTTGCCCGGCCGGAGCGGCACGAACGGCCGCACCGTGCGTGTTGCGGTGTCGTAAAGGTGAAGAGCCACGGGCCTGATGGTACCGGGACCTGCTGCCCGGCGGACGCCGATGAAGAAGCCCCAGATCAGGCCGCGTCGAGCGACGGGCGCACCGGCCGGGATAATGGATGCGGCGGCGCCCTGCCGCCCGAACGGAGCAAGACCCATGACACAGCCGCAGCCAGGCGCCTTCGTCACCGCGGAGATCGCGAGCCAGCCCGAGATGTGGCTGCGGGCCGCGGATCTCGCTACGGAGCGGGCCGCCGCCCTGCCGCAGCCCGGTGAGCGCGTCGCGGTGGTGGGGTGCGGAACGAGCGCCTTCATCGCGCACGCGTATGCCGTGTACCGGGAGGCGAGCGGGGCAGGGTTGACCGACCATTTCGTCGCCTCCGAGTTCCCCGCGGGCCGCCGCTACGACCGCATCGTCGCCATCACCCGCTCGGGCACCACCACCGAGGTGCTGGATCTGCTCGCCTCGTTGCCCGCGGACCAGCGGACGTCGGCAATCGTCGGCGACCCGTCCAGCCCGGGTGCCACGGCCGCCGATGACGTTGTTCTGATGCCGTTCGCCGACGAGAAATCCGTAGTACAAACGCGTTTCGCCACGTCGACGCTCGCGTTGCTGCGCGCGGGGCTCGGTCACAACATCGCCTCGCTGGCCGATTCCGCGCGCGACGCCCTCGCTCAGGATCTCCCCGCGGGCTGGGAAGCCTTCGAGCAGTTCGTGTTCCTAGGCCGTGGCCCGGGCGTCGGGCTGGCCACCGAGGCCGGACTGAAGATGCGCGAGGCCGCACTCGCGTGGGCGGAGGCGTATCCGGCCATGGACTACCGACACGGCCCGATCTCGCTCGCCGAGCCGCATTCCCTCATCTGGTTCCTGACGGAGCCGCCGGCCGGGCTCGTCGACCAGATCCGCGCCACGGGCGCCAGTGTCGAGATCGCGACGCGGGACCCAATGGCCGAACTCGTCCGCATCCAGCGGGCCGCGACCGCGGTGGCGCTGCACCGGGGGTACGACCCAGACCAGCCGCGCAATCTGACCCGGTCGATCGTGCTCGACGGCGAGCACTGACCGCAACCGGGACGCGCCAGGACGCACCAGGACACACCGACACGACCGCCGGCCGACACCCCTCACCCAGCAGCGCTGTAGCGACATGTAAAGGCACACCATGCCACTCGCCTCCTCCGCCGATGTGCTCGGCGCCGCCAAGGGCGCCGGGCGCGGTATCGGCGCGTTCAATGTGATCCAACTCGAGCATGCCGAGGCGCTGACGGCCGGCGCCGAGCGCGCCGCGTCGCCGATCATCCTGCAGATCTCGGAGAACGCCGCGAAGTACCACGGCGCGCTCGATCCCATCGGTCTGGCCACGGTCGCCGTCGCGCGCGCCGCGTCGGTGCCGGTCGTCGTGCACCTGGACCACGCCACCGACGAGGCGCTGGTCGACCGGGCGATCGAGCTTGGATTCACCTCGGTGATGTTCGACGCCTCGGCACTCGACTACACCGAAAACCTGAGCCGCACAGCGGATGTTGTGCGCCGGGCGCATGCGGCTGGGGTCTGGGTCGAGGCGGAACTCGGCGAGATCGGCGGCAAGGACGGGGTGCACGCACCCGGGGTGCGCACCGATCCGGCGGAGGCCGCCGAGTTCGTCGCCGCGACGGGCATCGACGCGCTCGCGGTCGCCGTCGGCTCGTCCCACGCCATGACCACCCGCGACGCGGCGCTCGACTTCGATCGCATTTCGGCACTTGCGCAATCGGTCTCGGTTCCGCTGGTGCTGCACGGATCGTCCGGGGTCGCGGACGCGGACATCACCCGCGCGGTGCGCGCCGGGCTCACCAAGATCAATATCGCCACGCACCTGAACGTCACCCTGACCGCGGCGCTGCGGCGCTACCTGGGCGAGAACCCGTCCGTGGTCGACCCGCGCAAATACCTCGGGGCGGGACGCGCGGCGCTGGCCGACGAGACCGCGCGCCTGATCGGCGTCATCTCTGGGCGCTGACCAGCGAATCGAGCACCCGGCGAGCGGATGCCTTTCTGCGCAGCGACTCTCGGCTATTGCCCGAGGTGCCAGCGAGCGAACGCCAGGGCCTCGGTCAGATCCAGCTCCCGGTCCGCTGCGGTGCGTTTGCGGGTCGACACCTCCACGATCACCGATCCGCCGAAAGCCCTTGCGGCCGAAGCTTTCCGATCGGCCCCGGCCCCGGAACGTTCGTCATCTGCGGTATCCACCCCGACGGCTCCGCCGGCTGCCGACGACGGACCGACCGACCGGCCTAACGACGAACCCAACGACCTACCCGGCGGCCGGCCGAATCGGCCCGAGGCCAGTCCGGCCAGCACCTCGGCGCATTTCGCCACTCCGCGCCCGGGCAGCAGGTGCTCGTCGCGGGGGGCGCCGGAGCCGTCACCGAGATGCACGTGCGCGAGCCCGGCACCCATCCGCGTCGCCATCGCGACAGCGTCCACGCCGGCGGCGGCGGTGTGCGACAGGTCCAGCGTGAATGACGCGTACCCGGCCGGAACCGGGTCCCAATGCGGCCGGTAGGTGTTGACCAGCGCGCCGACAACCTTGACCGGGAACATGTTCTCGATCGCGATCGTCACGTCGGTCCGCGCCGAGAGTTCGGCGACCGCCGCCGGGAACTCGTCCGCCGCCGCCCGTTGCCACACGAACGGCGGGTGCGCCACCACGGTCTGTGCCCCGAGCGCCTCGGCCATCGTGAGAGATTGCGAGATCTTGCCGGCCGGGTCCGTGCCCCACACGCGCGCGGTGACCAGCAGACAGGGCGCGTGCACGGACAGCACCCGCGTCCCGTGCCGCTCGGCCAGCCGGGCGAGCGCATCCGCGTCTTGCGTCACCGCGTCCGCGGTCACCATCACCTCGACGCCGTCGTAGCCGAGCCGAGCCGCCAGCTCGAAGGCCCGATCGATGGACTCCGGAAACACCGACGAGCTGGCCAGGCCGACCGCGATCGACGAGCGCTGAACCATCTCGCCCGTCACTCGGCGAACGCGATCTGGTCGAGACGTTGCAGGATCACGCCTTCCCGCAAGGCCCAGGGGCAGATGTCGATCCGGTCGGCGTGCACGGTCTCCATCGCGGCTAGCGCCACCGCCGCGCCGGCGGCGAGCTGCTCGGATCGATCTTCCGAAACCCCTTCCAGCGCACCGACATCGGCCGGAGTCATGCGCGCGATGAACGCCGTCACCTGTCGCAGCGCGGCCGCGGACAACGACCGGGGAACGAGCGATCCGGCCTCGCTGGGCGCCGCCCCCGCCAGCCGCGCCAGCGTGCGGAACGTCTTGGATGTGCCGACCACCCGCTCGAACGGGCCCGCCGCCACGATGCACGGAGCCACCGTCGCGAGCCGGGCCACCGCGAACCGGTGTAGCTCGTCCACGGCCGTCGCCCCCGGCGGCGAGGTCGGCAGGACGCCCGATCGCGGCACGAACCATTCCCGATGCATGCGCCCGGCACCGAGCGGCACGGACGCGGCGACCGCCGGCTGTTCGTCCGGTCCCCCGGCGATCTCCAGCGATCCCCCGCCGATGTCCAGCACGAGCAGGTTGCCGGCGCTCCAGCCGAACCAGCGGCGCACGGCAAGGAACGTGAGACGCGCCTCGTCCTCGCCCGAAAGGACCTGCAGGTCAACATCTGTCGCCGTCCGCACCGCGGTCAGTACGGCGTCCGAGTCGGTGGCATCGCGGATCGCCGACGTCGCGAACGCGAGCAGTTCCGAGCACCCAGCGTCGCGGGCCTGCGCCGCTGCCAGGCCGACCGCCGTGACCACGCTGGTCGTGCCGCCCTCGCCGAGCGACCCGTCCGCCCCGATCAGTGACGCCAGTTTCAGCGTCCAGCGCTCGGACCGGATCGGCGTGGGCGGCGCCCCCCAGTGCGCATCGACCAGCAGCAGATGCACCGTGTTGGACCCGACGTCCAGCACACCGATCCGCATGGCCCTCCCCTCGCCGGATGATCACGAGTTATGTGGATCTCGTTCCGTAAATCGACTCGAATCCCACACAACTGATGATCATCCCTACCGGCCCTGGTTCGCCACCGCCTGGATCGCCGCGGCCGCCGCATCCGGATCCAAGTATTCCCCGCCCACGGTCGCCGGCACCAACGCGGCGTCCAGCTCGTAGCGGAGCGGAATGCCGGTGGGGATATTCACCCCGGCGATGGCCTCGTCGGACACCCCGTCCAGCAACTTCACAATGGCCCGGATCGAGTTCCCGTGCGCCGCAACGAGAACGGTCTTGCCCGCGGCGAGATCGGTCGCGATCGGCCCGCGCAGGTACGGCTCCAGCCGGACGACCACGTCGGCCAGGCATTCAGTGCGCGGCAACTCCGCCGGGTCGTAGCGCGGATCACCGGCCTGCGAATACTCGCTCAAGTCCGAGATCGGCGGCGGCGGAACGTCATAGGATCGGCGCCACAGCATGAACTGCTCCTCGCCGTACTGCTCGCGGGTCTGCTTCTTGTCCTTGCCCTGCAGGTCGCCGTAGTGCCGTTCGTTCAGGCGCCACGATCGGGAAACCGGGATCCAGTGCCGGTCGATGGCGTCCAGCGTGAGGTTCGCCGTGGTGATCGCGCGGCGCAGCAGCGACGTGTGCAGTACGTCGGGCGCCACCCCCGCATCCCGCAGCAGCGCGCCGGCGCGCGTCGCCTCGGCCACGCCTTTCTCGGACAGCGGCACGTCCACCCAGCCGGTGAACAGGTTCTTGGAGTTCCAGGTGCTCTCGCCGTGGCGGAGCAGGATCAAGGTAGAAGTCACGTATCCAGTCTGCCGCACCGCATATGACGCTGTTCCGCGCGGGGCGCGCTCGCGCCGCATCGGCACCGGCGGAGCATCGGGTGCCGCGGCCGGGCTTCCGGCACCGCAGCACGAGCCCCGGTCAGCCCAGCAGACGCTCCAACTCCGCGTGGACGGCCCTCATCGAGCCGACCACCAGATCGGCTTCCGCCAGCGCCGCGGGGGCGTGCGTGGTCGCGACGCCGATCGCCGTCATACCCGCGCTTTTCGCTGCGCTCACGCCGGCGGGGGCGTCTTCCACCACGACACAGCGCTCCGCGGACACACCGAGCCGCGCGGCGGCCAGCAGATACGGCTCGGGATCCGGTTTGCCCCGGGTGATGTCGTCGGCGGTGATGAAGACCTCGGGCACCGCCAACCCGATCGCGTCGAGTCGGCCCATCGCGAGATCACGCAGGCCGGAGGTGACGATCGCCCAGCGGTGTCGTTGGGCCAGCGCGATGCAATCCAGCGCTCCGGGCATCGCGAGAAGCTCTGCGGCATGGGCCATCTCCCACGAATCGAGCCGATGGGTCTCGGCGTCGGCATCCAGGTGGGGGGCGGTCTCGGCGATCACCTCGCGCGCGGGCCGGCCATGGACCGTGGCCATCAGCGCGCCGACATCGATGCCGCACTCGTCCGCCCACGCCCGCCACACCCGCTCGATGATCGGGGTCGAATCGACCAGCACCCCGTCCAGGTCGAACAGGACGGCGGACGCGGCGTGGTCAGGGAGCACACGGCGAGTGTAGGCGGCGAGCCACGGGCCGCCACAGACGGCAAAGGGGCGGCGAACCGGGCGGCGGGCCGGCGGCAAACGGGCGGCGGGCCGGCGCAGGTGCGCGCGTCGGCACGCCCGGCGCGCGCGCGGATGCTGACAAACGCTAATCTATGTCCAGCTCGCTGTGGCGCCCGTCGGCCGATCGGTCGGCGGTCGCGAACCTCGTCCCGCTCGAAGGGGGCCGCTCGTGGTCGGCACAACTCGGTCGCAGGCCGCTCAGCACGCCGCTGCGCGTGTTTCGCTCGGTCGCCGCATGCTGGGCCTGCTGGCGGCTGTAGCGCTGGGCACAGCCGCGCTCACCGGCTGCGCCGCCGGGCAGATCGCGCAATCCGTCGACCAGGTGCCGAACCACGACGGCGGCCAAGGCACGGTCGGCCAGGTCGGTGTCCACAATGCGTTGCTCGGCACCGCGAACGACGTCGAGGGCACGGTCGCGTTCAAGAAGGGCTCGTCGGCGCCGCTGAACTTCTGGGTCACCAACAGCGCGCTCGATGCAGACACGCTGACCTCGATCACCAGCGCCGCGGGCACCGTTCAGCTGACCGGGACCGCCACCGTGCCGGGGCAGTCGTACCTGCAGGTCGGCGGCTCTTCGCCGGTCACCGCGACCATCACCGGCCTGACCGAGAACGTGCCATACGGCTTCCCGGTCACCGTGGATTTCTACTTCCAGAACGCGGGCAAGCTGAGCCTGCAGGTGCCGATCGAGATCCCGCCGACCCGCGGCACTGGCCGGCAGTCGACCGACATCTACCCGCCGGCAGAGACCAACCTGTGGGGCGAGCCCGCGTCGAATTAACGGCCGAGTGCCCGTTCGGTGCGGCACCGCTGCCGGCTGTCCGGTAGGGCGCGTGGCAGATTTCCGGGTATGACGCTGTTCTGATGCGGGCGATGCCGTAGAGACCTCGCCAGTGGGGGCACTGTCGGTGGGTCCGTCTACCGTTCGGGCCATGGTGACTACCCCCCGCCGCGCGCAGCGGCTCTACCGATGCGGCGACTGCGGTCACGAGACGGCGAAGTGGGTCGGGCAGTGCCCGGCGTGCCATGCCTGGGGAACCGTGGCGGAGCAGTCCGCGCCGCCCATCGCTTTGCGCCGGGTGACGGCCGCCGCGCCCGCGTCACCGGCGGTGCGGCTACGCGATGTCGACGCTCGTGCCGTGGCGCCATGTCCGAGCGGCGTCCCGGAGTTCGATCGGGTGCTCGGCGGCGGCCTGGTTCCTGGCGGCGTGGTGCTGCTGGCCGGGGAACCGGGGATCGGGAAGTCGACCCTGCTGCTGGCGGCCGCGCAGGCGTGGGCGTCGAACGGGCACGGCCGCGCCCTGATCGTGACCGGGGAGGAGACCGCGGCCCAGGTCAGGCTGCGTGCCGACCGGCTTGGCGCCGTGCACGAGGACCTGTATCTCGCCGCGGAGACCGAACTGTCGGCGGTGCTCGCCCACATCGAAGAGGTTCGGCCGCGGCTGCTCATCGTCGACTCCGTGCAGACGATCGCGGATGCGGCCACCGATGGGGCGACGGGCGGGGTATCCCAGGTGCGCGCCGTGGCAGCGGCGCTGACGTCGGTCGCCAAGCAGCGCTCCATCGCGTGCGTCATGGTCGGGCACGTCACGAAGGACGGCGCCGTCGCCGGCCCGCGCGTGCTGGAGCATCTCGTCGACGTAGTGCTGCATTTCGAGGGGGATCATGGGTCGCTGCTGCGGCTGATGCGGGGCGTGAAGAACCGATTCGGCCCCGCGGACGAGGTCGGCTGTTTCCAGATGACGGACTCCGGGATCGCTTCTCTGCCGGACCCGTCCGGGCTGTTCCTGTCCGAACGCCGGCCCGGAGTCGCCGGGACGTGCACCACGGTGACGATGCAGGGTCGGCGCGCGATGCCGATCGAGATCCAGACCTTGGTGGGCTCGCCCGCCAGCGGTGGGCACCGCACCGTGTCCGGCCTGGATGCCGCACGCGTCTCGATGGTGCTCGCGGTGGTCTCGCACTGGGCGGGGGTGGCGGTCGCCGGCTGCGATGTGCTCGCCGCCACGGTCGGCGGTGCCCGCACCGTCGAACCGGCGGCGGACCTGACGCTGGCGCTCGCCGTGTGGTCGTCGGTGCGCGACATTCCGCTGCCGCCATCGCTTGTGGTGATCGGCGAGTTGGGACTGTCCGGAGAGGTGCGGCCGGTGCCGGCCCTCCCCCAGCGGCTCGCCGAGGCGGCGCGGCTGGGCTTCGATCGGGCGATCGTGCCGGCCGGGGATTTCGTCGCCGCCCCCGCCGGCATGCACGTCAGTCAGATCGATGATCTGATCGGCGCGCTGCGTTCGCTGGGCGACGGGACGGAGGTGGTGCCGCTGGTCGGCGAACGGAGGGCGTGACAGGCGGCGGCGCGCTGTCCATCGGTGGCGGCCGCACGCTGGCAGGCGATGGCGTCTGACGGAGGCCAGGAGACCGCTGGCTGCAGTGCGCGGCGGCCCGGAGCGGCGCGGCGGGTGGATTCTGAGCAGACTGGACACCGAAGGAAGTGTTCGCGACGCTCGAAGCCCCACCGCACGCAACGTCTCCGGTCGGTCGGAAGCCGGGGCGCATCGCGGCGCGGCTGTCGCGGGTCACGACGACCGGGCGCTACATCCCGGAGATCGACGGACTCCGTTTCGTGGCGATCGCGTCGGTCTTCCTGTTCCACCTGGCCACCAACCAGGTGCTCCGCGGCTCCCAGGACAACATCGGGCAACACGCCGCCGTGCTGGCGCGCATCCTGGGCGTCGGCAACGTCGGCGTCCAGGCGTTCTTCGTGATCTCCGGCTTCGTGCTGGCCATCCCGTTCGCTCGCCACGTCCTGTGTGCCGAGCGCAGGGTCCTGCTCCGGTCGTATTACCTCCGTCGGCTGACCCGCCTGGAGCCGCCGTACTTCCTCGCGATGACGCTGTGCTACCTGCTGCTCGTCCTCACCAGGGGGCCGTCACGGGCGGGTCTGTGGCCGCACCTGCTGGTCGGCTTCGGCTATCTCAACAACGTGACGTTCGCGTCGGACAACCCGATCGACGCCGTGGCCTGGTCGCTCGAGGTCGAGGTCGAGTTCTACGTGTTGGTGCCGCTGCTGGCGATGGTGTTCCTGGTGCGCGGAACACGGCTCCGGCGAACGATTCTCGCCGCGGCCACCCTGCTGTCCGCAACCGTCGGCCCGATGGCCGCCGCGCAGAGCCCGCACCTTCGGGACACCATCCTGAACTACGGCCAGTACTTCCTGGCGGGATTCCTGCTGGCCGACCTCTTCGTGTCCGGTCGACTTCGGCCGTCCCGCCATCTACTCATCTGGGATGTCGCGGCCCTCGCCTCCGGCGCAGCGATCGTGCTGCTGCAGATCTCGGTGGCGCAGCGGCAGTTGCTACCGGGGCCCGCGGCCGTCGCCGACCGGATCGCCCTGTGTCTGTTGCCGTTCGCCTGCGTCCTCGCATACTGCGGCGTCTTCAAGGGAGTTCTGCTGCGGCGCGCGCTCACGCTGACGTGGGTGACGACGATCGGCGGGATGTGCTACACGATCTACCTGTTGCACGACGTCGTGCTGCAGAACCTGCTGCCCATGGTGGTGCCGGCGATCGCGACGGGCAGCGTCGCACTGAACCTCGTCGTGGTCACGGCGATCACGGCTGCGGCCGTATTGGCGGTGTCCGTCGGGTACTTCGTGCTCATCGAGCGACCGAGCATGGATCCGCGATGGCCCTCGCGACTTCGTGCCCGCGTACGGCACGGCGTGCATCGCTGGGGACGCCGCCTCGCGCGGCTACGGACGTCTGTCAGCGCATGGTGAACGGTGTCGGCGCGCTCGTCAGCTTTCCGAGCTGGGCCACGACGGTGTACTTACCCGCGGGCACCGGGCTTCGCTTCGCGGTGCAGCCCGGGGACGAGTTGGTGCCCGCCCAGACGATGATGAATGTCGCGCTCTTGCCGGGGCCGAGGGACCGGACGTCCTGACCCGTGCCCGGGAAGCAGTCAGCCGTCGACCAGACCCGCTGCCCCGATGCGGTGTACACCGTGTAGACCTGAAGCGGACCCGAGAGGTCGCGCACGCAGGTGGCCGTGCCCGTGTTGGTAACAGCCATCCCCAACCGCGGCTGTGAGCCCGCCGGGAACGTGGGCCCGCCCTGGGTGATCGCCTCGACCCTGATCGAGCGGTCAGCGCAGATCAGCTGGCCCTGTGCGTTGTACGACGGGGGCGGCGGGGCGGTGGTCTTCGGAGCCGCGGTGGTGGTCGCCGTCGTCTTCGGAGGTGCGCTGGTGGTCGTCGCGGCCGCCGTCGCCCCTTTCGTCGCCGAGGGTGCTGTCGGCGCCGTCGTCGTGGTGCCCGCCGTCGTCTTGGTTCCGGTAACGGTCTGGGCGGCCGTGGACGTGACGGTCGACGTGACCGTGGTCCCCGCAGGCCCTGTCGTCGATGCCGCGGCCGGTGACGTGGTCGATGCCGCGGTCGATGCGTCCGCCGTGGTCGACCCCGTCGGGCCGGCATCCGCCGAGGACGCGGCCGTCGAATCCGACGTCGCGGCAGGGTCTTTCGTGGTGGTGTCGGTCGCCAGGACGCCGGTGAGCTGGGGCGAGGTGGTCGTCACAGTGTCGGCGGCCGGGTCGGCCGAACCCTTCCCCGATCCGCGCCCCACGACCCACCACACGACGCCGACCACCACCACAACGGCGAGCGCGGCGGCGAACGTGCGACGGAGCCAATACACCCCCTGGCTGCGGGGACCGACCGGGTGCATCACATGGCTTACGGTAGCCTGCGGACGATGAAAAACGTGGCCGCAACGCCGATGCCGCAGCGGGGTTTGACCCGTGCCGCCGCGGAGCCCAATCCCCGGACGATCACCGCTGGGGCATCGGCGATGCGGCTCGGCGACGTCGTTCCGCCACCACAGGAGATCGCCCGGCTGGACGTGGAGGCGCTGGCGGAGTTCTTCGCTCGCCACGGTCGGGACCTGCCCTGGCGGCGGCCGGAGGCGAGTGCGTGGGCCGTGCTGGTGAGCGAGGTGATGCTGCAGCAGACCCCGGTGGCCCGCGTGACGCCGGTGTACACGGACTGGATGCGGCGCTGGCCGACACCTGCCGCCCTGGCGGCCGCGCCGCCCGGTGACGCCGTCCGCGCCTGGGGGCGCTTGGGCTATCCACGCCGCGCGCTGCGGCTACACGAAGCCGCGCGAGCGATCGTGCAGCGCTACGGTGGCGCGGTCCCGCGAGACCTGCACGCGCTGCTTGCACTTCCCGGCATCGGCGACTACACCGCCCGAGCGGTCGCCGCGTTCGCGTTCGGCGAGCGCCAACCGGTCGTCGATACGAACGTGCGCCGGGTGATCTCGCGCGCGGTTCGCGGGATCGACGAGCATCTCCCGGCCTCGGCGGCCGACCGCGCCGAACTGGAATCGCTGCTCCCCGTCGACCCCACACTCGCCGTCATCACCTGCGCGGCGCTGATGGAGGTGGGCGCGTTGCGGTGCACGGCGACGGCGCCGGACTGTGTGCACTGCCCGCTGGCCCGCACCTGCGCCTGGCGCGCCGCGGGCTTTCCGCCCGGACCGGAGCGCCGGCGGCCGGCCCAGCGCTGGCACGGCACGGATCGGCAGGTACGGGGCGAGATCATGGCGGTGCTCCGCGCGGCGGCCGGCCCGGTGGGTCCGACACGGCTGCGGGCCGGAACAGCGTCATACACGAAGAGCCCGGATCAGTGGGAGCGATGCCTGGCCTCACTGGTTTCCGACGGGCTCGCCGTCCGCGACCGTCGCGGCCGGTTCGCGCTGCCATGACGCCCCCGCACGGGCACGTGGATCGGGCGCGGACGCCGATCAGAGGGGTGGCGCCGATCAGCGGCACGGCGCCGATCAGTGCCGCGTGACGGCCACCGGGCCGGACGCACCCAGCACCTCACCGCGCCAATCGAGCGCCTGCACAAGCACGTACGCGGGGGCTGGCCCCGGCACCGTCAGTGCTGTCTCGAATCCGGTCGACGGCCCACTCGCCGCGGGCCGGGCCGCTGGGGCCCGCACGGACGCGACGACTGCGTCCGCGAACTCGCCGGTGAAGACACGCCACGTCGCGACACCCGTGGCGCCGTTCCAACTCACGTGGACGATCGCACCGTCCCCGGTGCCGGCGGCGACCACGGCTGGTGTGGTCCGCGGATGACCGGTCCACGGGAATCGGAACGCGCGGTAGCTCTGGTAGTCCTGTGCCAGTTCGGCCTGCCAGACCAGCTGCCCGCTGGCGTCGAATTGCGAGAGATAGGGTTGCTGGCCCCATCCGACGAAGGCCCCGCCGCGCGGCAGGAGTTGTAGGTCGCCCTGACTGGGCGCGCGGGGCACGCCGCCGACGCCGTACCGGGCGGCGACCGTGGCCCGACGGGCGTTGCGGTCGAGCTGGATCACCACCCCGGACGAGAACTCGGCCGTGGGATCGCCGACGCCCTCGGCATTGTCGAACAGGCCGATGCGATTGGGCCCGATCCAGCGGGCGTCATGTTGCGAGCTGAAGTCGGTGCCCGGGCCGGTGAACGAGCTGTCTTTGCCGCCGAGCTGCCACAGCACCGTGCCGGTATCGGCCGCGACGTCATAAACGGTGTGCGTCGCGCGGGCCGAGATCAGCAGCTGGCCGGTCCGGTTCAGGTCGAGCGAGTTGATGTGGAAGTAGTCGTACGGGGCGGTCGGATCGGGGGTTCCGGCATAGCTGTCGGCGAGCGAAACATGGTCCAGCGCATGCCATTCCATGAGCACGTTGCCGGTCGCGAGGTCGATCTCCTGGGCGATGCAATCGAAGACGACGCCATCGGCCGACCCGCCGATCGACGAGAGGTCCCAGCGCACCGGCTGATAGGCGGTGATCAGCGCGACATCGCCGCCGGTGAGGCCGAAGTCGTGCAAGTCCATGGAGTATCCGTTGCCGGCGTGCACTGTCGCGAGCTGCCGGTAGCTACTGTCGAGGATCACGCCCTCGCCCTGACCGTGGCCGTTCGTCACCACCCCCTGCCACCAGGTGAGCACCTTCCGGCCGTGCAGGAGCTGCACCCGGAAGTCGAAGGCGCTGACGCCGTCCGGCAGCGGGTGGAACCACACGAGTTGTCCGGACGGGTCGACGATCATCGGCCCGTAGGGGCCCTTGCCCTGATACGGAGCGAGGAAGACATCGCCGTCCGCGGCCGGCAACGCACCCGTCATCGTCAAGGCGGGGGGACGAAGGTCCGGCGCGGAGGCGAAACTCTGTAGGACCGTGGGGTTGTCGGGCTTCTTCAAGGGTGTGACCACGTCTTCGACGGGCCGCGAAACAGTGAACGTATAGGCGCCGCGGCTCGCACCCACGATGGCCAAAGATGTTCGCACGGTGACGGTTTCGCCGGGAGTCAACGCCTGGTCGAGGAAGAGGCTCGCGCCGTCACCGTCGGAATCGGGCTTCGCGGTCGTCTCGTGCGCACCGGACACGGCGCCGACCACCGTGACCGCTCCGATCTTGTTCGCGGCAACACCACGGATGGAAATTTGGGTCTGCGGTGAGGCGGTACGGCTGCCGGGCTGCGGGTATGCGATCACGGATCCGCTTGCCACCGATGCGGCCGACGGAAATCTGCCGGCAGCCACGAGGACCGCCACAGCCACCAACACGACCCCGATCGCACCGATCGGGCGTCGAACCGAGGACACGCGCCTTATATACCACACCCGTCACAGGCCGGTTCCGGCGCGGGACTTGCCGCGGCGGACAGCTGTTGCCCGAGCTGTACCGGAATCACATCGGTGAGGGCGCGCGACCCCGTCGGGTTCGTCCCGGCGCTCCTCTCGGCAATGGCCCCGGCTCGGCTCCTGGCCACCTGCTCCAACCGGCCAGCGGCTCGGTGCAGCGCCAGCTGCCGACGGCGGACCCACAGCGCAATGACGCTCGCAGTGACGAGGAACGCGATCGGCACGCACACGGCCAGTACGGCGACCTCGTGGGCAGGAAGGGCGTAGGCGAACCACAGCACCTGATTCAGCAGGCTCGCGAGCAATGCCACCATCGACACCCCGGATGGATCGGGGACCCGCAGGATCGCGCGCAGTTGCGAGACCTGCCCGATCGAGCCGGGCACGAACGCGACGACGGCGAACGCGAGCGGCCCGAACGTCATGTCGGCGCCGAATGCGACGGCAGCGACGGCGACCGGGATCGACCACGTCCTGATCACCGGCAGCTTGTGCGCGGTGACCAACTGCCACAGGACCCACGCGGACGTGACGGCGAGCAGCGCGTTCGGCCAGATGATCTGCTGCGTGCCGTATAGCAAACCGTGTGCGCTCCAAGCGATCCCGGCGATCAACATGGTTTGCCATGTGGTGGTGGAAACTCCGGCGACGGATCGCGTCATGGCGATCCGGGCACCCTGCGGAACGGCGAGGGAGGCAGACGAGAGCGCTGCGATCCAGCCGATCGCATCCACGACGGACACTGCAACTCCACTTCAAAAGGCACCACAGACAAACGCCATCGGTAGCGATTCGGCCGTCTCGAGTCTAGACGCATGCCCGAGCCGAGGTCGCTGACAGGGCAGGCGGCGCGGGGTCAGTTCTGGGTCAGGGGCAGCGTTTTCGAGCCCCAGCCGACGAGCGAGCGAGTGAGCTGCCCGTTGGGCGGGGCGGCGATGACGCAGTAGTCGGGGCCGGAGCCGACCGTGACGGTGTACTCGGTCGGCGCTGTGCTGGATTCCCCAGCGCCCGATCCACCTGTGCCCGACTCACCGCTGGTGATCACCTGCGCCCCGGGCGGCGGGTAGACGGTGGCGCCGGTCCGGCTGGGATCCCGGCCCGGACCTCGACGGTGAGCACGCCGCCGTAGGTCGGATCGGCCACGCCGAGCGCGTCGGCGATCATGGCCCGGCACTGTTCGGTGCGCTGCTGATGTCGCGTGACCAGCTGCTTCGCCAAGGCGATCACATCGCTGTCCACCTGCCCGGTGACCGCGCTGTCGGCAGGCTGGCCAGCGGCCAGAGCGCGTTCCATGTCCTCGGCGAGAGCCTGGGCCAGGGCCATCGAATCGGTTTGCGCCTGGACCTGCTGCCACACCCGTTGCTGCTGCTCCGGTGTGGCGAGGGCGCCCCCGCCGTCGGGCGTCTCGGCGTCCGCGCCCAAGGCCGCGCCGGCATCGGCCCGGGTCGGCGGCGAGACGGTCAGCCGGATGCTGACTCCACCCCGAGCGGCCCCGAACACCTCGAACGCGTGCGGCCCGGCACAGGTCACCGGGTCATTGCCACCGCCTCGGCCCCAGCAGGTGCGGAACGCGTCCGGCGCGTCGGTGAGCGTCGCGCCATGGATGGAGCCGAGATAGCGCACGGCGAGCTTCGGTTGGATCACGCACACGGCCCAGCCGCGGTCCCCCGCCCGCTCGGACTGCGGAGCACCCACCGGGAAGGTCGAATAGTTCAAGCCCAGCGGCATGACGGCGTCGTCCGCCACACCGGCGCCGTTCGTCCCGTCCCACCCCCAGCCGCCGTCCGCACCACCCGGGAACGTCGCCCCGCTCGCCTCATGCCCCAGGTAGCCGCGACCCGCATCCGAGCATGCCGCATCCAGGCTGGCCGTCGGGCTATCGGCCAGCACCGGATCGAGCGCCGAATAGGACTTCGTCGCCTCCGCGTCGTGCGGCCCACCGCAGGGCACGACAACGACGCCGCCGACCCCGCTTAGCAGATCGACGCACGAACCGACACCGGGCGGCTGCGGCCAGTCGGCCTTCGCCGTGCCCGAAATACGCTGCCCGGCAATGCGATTCAGCCCGACGAGCAGGGCGGACGCGAGCACCAACACCGCAAGACCGACGACCGCCCGGGACCGGGGAGACGGGGAATGCCCCGATGGTCCCAACGACAGGGACGGCTCCGAAGACCGGGAAGACCCCGTCGACCCCGACAGGGAAAACCGGGAACCCGTCATCGACGCAGCACCCGAACAGACGAGAGTGCGGGCACGAACATCGTCATACCCGCACTCCCTCCAACCGAACGCGCAAGCGATCGGCGCGCGACCGATCAGCCGACCGCGCTCGCCGGCCCCTCACCCGCGTCGCCCGGGCCGCCAGCGCCGACCGGAACCGCTTCCGGCACCACGGGTTTCGGCTCACCGCGGAACGTGAACTGCTTCTTGCCGTCGGTTTCCTCGACGTCCACCAGCACGATCTGGCCGGGGCGGACCTCGTCGAACAGGATCTTCTCGGACAGCGCGTCCTCGATGTCCCGCTGGATGGTGCGGCGCAGCGGCCGGGCGCCGAGCACCGGGTCGAACCCGCGCTCGCCGAGCAGCTGCCGCGCTGCCTCCGTCACCTCGAGGCTCATGTCCTTGTTCGCCAGCTGCAGTTCGACCCGGCCGAGCATCAGATCGACCATGCGCCGGATCTCGTCGGTGGTGAGCTGGTGGAAGACAACGACATCGTCGATACGGTTCAGGAACTCCGGCCGGAAGTGCCGCTTGAGCTCGTCGTTCACCTTCTGCTTCATCCGGTCGTAGGTGGACTCGGCGTCGTTGCCCTGGGTGAATCCGAGGCCCACCGCCTTCGAGATGTCCTGCGTGCCCAGGTTCGAAGTGAACACGATCACGGTGTTCTTGAAGTCGACCGTGCGGCCCTGGCCGTCGGTGAGCCGACCGTCCTCCAGCACCTGCAGCAGCGTGTTGTAGATCTCCTGGTGGCCCTTCTCGATCTCGTCGAACAGGACCACGGAGAACGGCTTGCGGCGCACCTTCTCGGTGAGCTGCCCGCCCTCCTCGTAGCCCACGTAGCCGGGAGGCGCCCCGAACAGACGGGAGGCCGTGTACCGGTCGTGGTACTCGCTCATGTCGACCTGGATCAGCGCGTCCTCGTCACCGAACAGGAACTCGGCGAGCGCCTTGGCCAGCTCGGTCTTCCCCACCCCGGACGGACCCGCGAAGATGAACGAGCCGCTCGGCCGCTTGGGGTCCTTGAGCCCCGCCCGCGTGCGGCGGATCGCCTTGGAGACGGCCTTGACGGCCTCGTCCTGCCCGATGATCCGCTTGTGCACCTCGTCCTCCATGCGGAGCAGCCGCGAGGTCTCCTCTTCGGTGAGCTTGAAGACGGGGATGCCGGTCCAGTTCGCCAGCACCTCGGCGATCTGCTCGCCGTCCACCTCGGAGACGACGTCCAGGTCGCCCTCCTTCCAGGAGCGCTCTCGTTCCGCGCGCTGCGACTGCAGCTGCTTCTCCGAATCACGCAACGCGGCGGCCTTCTCGAAATCCTGCGAGTCGATCGCGGATTCCTTGCGGCGCCGGATCTCGGCGAGTTTGTCGTCGAAATCGCGCAGGTCCGGTGGAGCCGTCATGCGGCGGATGCGCATGCGCGCGCCGGCCTCGTCGATCAGGTCGATGGCCTTGTCCGGCAGGAACCGGTCCGAGATGTAACGATCGGCCAGCGTCGCCGCGGCTACCAGGGCATCGTCGGTGATGGTGATCCGGTGATGCGCCTCGTACCGGTCGCGCAGGCCTTTCAGGATCTCGATCGTCATCGCCACCGACGGTTCGCCGACCTGGATCGGCTGGAAGCGCCGCTCCAGGGCGGCATCCTTCTCGACGTACTTGCGGTACTCGTCGAGGGTGGTCGCACCGATCGTCTGCAACTCGCCGCGGGCCAGCATCGGCTTCAGGATGCTCGCCGCGTCGATCGCGCCCTCCGCGGCTCCGGCGCCGACGAGGGTGTGGATCTCGTCGATGAACAGGATGATGTCGCCGCGGGTGCGGATCTCCTTGAGCACCTTCTTCAGGCGCTCCTCGAAATCGCCGCGATAGCGCGAACCGGCCACCAGCGAGCCGAGGTCCAGCGTGTAGACGTGCTTGTCCTTCAGCGTGGTCGGCACATCGCCGCGCACGATCGCCTGGGCGAGACCCTCCACCACGGCGGTCTTCCCGACGCCGGGCTCACCGATCAGCACCGGGTTGTTCTTGGTGCGCCGGGAGAGCACCTGCATCACACGCTCGATCTCGTTCGCGCGTCCGATCACCGGGTCGAGCTTGTTCTCGCGCGCCGCCTGGGTAAGGTTCCGGCCGAACTGGTCGAGGACCAGCGACGTGGACGGCGTGCCCTCGGACCGTCCGCCGCTCTCGGCCGCGGACGTCTCCTTGCCCTGGTAGCCGGACAGCAGCTGCAGCACCTGCTGGCGCACTCGGTTCAGGTCGGCGCCGAGCTTCACCAGCACCTGCGCGGCGACACCCTCACCCTCGCGGATCAGCCCGAGCAGGATGTGCTCCGTGCCGATGTAGTTGTGGCCGAGTTGCAAGGCCTCCCGCAGCGAGAGCTCCAGCACCTTCTTGGCGCGCGGCGTGAACGGGATGTGCCCGCTCGGCGCCTGCTGCCCCTGCCCGATGATCTCCTCGACCTGCGAGCGCACCGAATCCAGCGAGATCCCCAACGACTCGAGCGCCTTGGCGGCGACACCCTCACCCTCGTGGATCAGGCCGAGCAGGATGTGCTCGGTGCCGATGTAGTTGTGGTTGAGCATGCGGGCCTCTTCTTGGGCCAGCACCACCACGCGGCGGGCTCGGTCGGTAAACCGTTCAAACATGTGCACTCCTTACGGGCGTGCGCCGGGTGGCGGAACGCGCGACCGGGCATGGAGCCCCGGCCGGTGGCATCAGTCTAGGCGGCGTACCGTAAGCGCCGTTCCGGTTCTGGCTGATGCTGGGCACCGCGTATGACGATGTTCGCGGCCACGCGCGTTCCGGACGTCGATGCCGCAGCGCCGTTCGTCCCGGACTCATCCGCTCACCAGGCACGTCTTCCACGGTGCCGAACCGGGCGCCGTTTCGCCACCGCCAGCGCTACGCCGAGCGCGAACACGCCCGCCGCACGAGTGCGGCGGGCGTGTTCCTCTCCGAATGCCCCGGGAATGCCCCGGCTCAGGAGACACTCACTGCGTCGGCGACGCGGGGCCGCAAGTGACTCAGTGGCCGGTGTCGCAGCGCCTTGGCGCCTCCTCGGTGCCTCAGTGAGCGGCTTCGAACGCCTCCATCACGGTCGCGGGTAGACGGCCGCGATCCGACACCTCGTAGCCGTTGGCGCGGGCCCAGGCCCGAACGGCGGTCGTCTGGTCGCGAGTGGATGCCGCGGCGGGGCGGCTGCGCGCTGCCCGAACCGTCCGCACCCGGCGGCCCGACACCTTGCGAGCGTGGGCGACGTATGTCGCGAGCGCATCGCGCAGTTTCTGCGCGTTCTTGGTGCCGAGATCGATCTCGTACACCACTCCGTCGAGGCCGAACGAAACGGATTCGGCGCTCGCCGATCCATCGATGTCGTCGACCTTGGAGACTGTCGTCACAATTGCCATGTCTGGGCTCCTCGAGGTGTTCGCAAAACAATACGACCTACGAAGAATAGATCAAACCGGGGCGAAATTAAAACGCCGGGCATTGTGGCGCGTCGAAGAGCCCGGCCGATCAGATATCCGGGCGGACGAACGGGAAGAGGATCGTCTCCCGGATACCCAGTCCGGTCAGTGCCATCAGGAGGCGATCGATGCCCATGCCCATTCCCCCGGTCGGCGGCATTCCGTACTCGATGGCCCGCAGGAAATCCTCGTCCAACCGCATCGCCTCGTCGTCGCCGAGCCCGGCGAGTCCAGCCTGTTGCATGAACCGTTCCCGCTGAATCACCGGATCCGTCAGCTCGGAGTACCCGGTGGCCGTTTCGAATCCGCGGATATACAGGTCCCACTTCTCGGTGAGCCCCGGCACGGAGCGGTGATCCCGTGTCAGCGGCGAGGTCTCGGCAGGGAAGTCACGCACGAAGGTCGGGCGGACGAGCGAGTCGGCCACCAACTCCTCGAAGATTTCCTCGGCCAATTTGCCGGGGCCGTAATGTGGAGCCACCGCGATATCGAGCCGCTCGGCGATTGCGACGAGCGTGTCTCTGCCGGTCGTGACATCGATCTCTTCGCCAAGGGCCGCTGATATGGCTCCATACAGTGTGATGGACGGCCACTCGCCGCCCACGTCGAGTTCCGAGCCGTCGGCCATGGTGACGACCGTCGACCCCGTCGCATCGATCGCCGCATGTTGCACGAGCCGCTTGGTCAAATCGCCGATCCCGTTGTAATCGGTGTATGCCTGATAGCACTCGAGCATCGCGAATTCCGGGGAATGCGACGAGTCGACGCCCTCGTTGCGGAAGTTCCGATTGATCTCGAAGACACGGTCGATGCCGCCGACCACACACCGCTTGAGATACAGTTCCGGCGCAATCCGCAGATATAGGTCCATGTCCATGGCGTTCATATGGGTGACGAACGGCCTAGCGGTGGCGCCGCCCGGCTGGTTCTGCAGCATGGGCGTCTCGACCTCGATGAAGCCGTCGGCCGCAAGCGTCGCGCGCAACGACCGGTTGACGGCGGCACGCAGTTCGACGACCTGGCGGGCCTGCGGTCGCATGACGAGGTCGACGTATCGCTGCCGGACGCGCGTTTCCTCGGAGAGCGGCTTGTGGGCGACAGGCAGCGGACGCACCGCCTTGGCCGCAATTTGCCACGAATCGGCCAGCACGGAGAGCTCGCCACGTTTGGACGTGATCACGGTGCCGGTGACGGCCAGCACGTCACCGAGGTCCACGAGCGCCTTGAAATCCGCGAGCGAGTCTTCGCCGACCGAGGCCACCGAGATCATCACCTGGAGTTCCGTGCCCATCGCGCCGGCGCCGGCTTCCCGGATCATGACGAAACAGAGCTTTCCGGAGTTGCGCAGGAAGATCACGCGGCCGCTGATGGCCACCCGCGTGTCCGTTGCGGTATCCGGCGGAAGGTCGGGGAACTGCGCGCGAACGTCCGCCAACGTGGCAGTCCGCTCGATGGTGACCGGGTACGGCTGCCGCCCGGCGGCGAGGATCCGGGCTCGCTTGTCCAGGCGGATGCGCATCTGCTCGGGAAGGTCGTCGGATTCGGACACGAGCGACTCCACGGTCTGGTCAGAAGCAGTCACGGGGGTCAAGCCTACTGGGGACGAAGGCGCCGGATCGCGGTCGGCCGCAGCGGCCGTCGGCGGGCGGCCGGGCTACCGAGTATCCGGGCGCGCCAGGTGGCCGGGCCGGTCGGGCACCTGCGTCGCTGTTCCGGGTCGCTATTCCCTGCGGCGGCGGCGCGGGACACCGCTGAGCCCGTAGGCCGCGAGCAGTTCATCGACCGAGACCGTCTCGGAGTGGTCGCTCGCGGCTTCCGGTTCGTCGGCGGAGTCAGGCGCTCCGGCCGAGAGGGCCGCCGGAGCCGGGGCGGCCTGCTCCGGCGCGGCCGGACCGACCTCGGCAGCGGCGTGATGGGCCGGTGTGGACGCCGCAACGGTCGCTTCTTCCGGGGCGGTGGTTTCGGGTATGACGGACGGCGCCGACAGGTATGACGCGGTTCCGGGTGCACGCCAGGGGTGATGACCCGATGACGGCGGAGGCGGGCTCGCCGGTGGGGTCTCGTCGGCCGGCTGCGCGATATCGCTTTCGGTGCCGGCGGTTTCGGACGGGCTCGGCTCCGCAGCGGCATGCCGGAACGGGCGCAGGGCGGCCGCGGGGCGGGCCTGCGGCACAGTGACTGACGGCACGGTTGCCGGCGGCGTCCAGGCAACCTCCTGTTCCACGGGAGGCTCCGCCGCGGGCTGCGGAGCGGGTTCGGTGGCGGGCTGCGGGGAACGTTGCGGGCCGACGTCCGGGACCGGCTCCGATGCGTCCGCCAGGACGGGCTCGGCAACCTGTTCCTCGACCGGTTTCGCGGCCGGCTCGGCCGACTCCGGCACTTCCGCCAGGACAGGCTCGGTCATCCGTTCCGCGGCCGGTTCCATGGCCTGCTCCACTACGGACTCCACGGGAAGCTCCGCGGTGGAATCCACGAGAGGCTCCGCGACGAGACCGGGCGCGATCGCCGTGTCCTCGAGCACGGCGACCGCAGCGCTGCGAAGCAGTTCCCGCCCACCGTCCACCTGCCCAGCATGGGTGACCCGGACGGGCTGGGTGACGTGGTCTCTCTGACCGGCGCGGTCTATCGAAGCGGTGTGGTCTATCTGAGCGGCGGTGCTGATCGAAGCTGCGGCAACCTGAGCGACCTCGGGTCCGGACAGCATCGACTGTCCCGATCGGAAACGCGCGGATTCCGCGGAGAGTGTCAACCGCGAGACGAGGAGTTCGCCGTCCGCCAGCGAAGACAGCACATCGGTCAGCCGGTCAAGCTGTTCGCGCAGTTCGGCGATCTGCTGCGACTGTCCGGCCACCATCTGTGCCGCTAGGTCCGCCTCGAACTCGTGGCGCGCAGACACTTCGCGCTGCAGTTCGAGCTGGTAGGCAACCTGCGCCTCGCCCTCGCGCAGCATGGCGGCCTTCGCGTCACGGCGTGAGCGGGTGACCGCGAACGCGGCGATGAGCGCGGCCCACAGCGCGAGCACCACCGCGAGCCGCAGCAGGAGAGGATCCTCCGAGACGACGGCGAGAACCGTGGCGCCAGCCGCGACCAGGAACCCGATCACGAGCAGAATCCGCAGCATCACCGAGGTCGCACCCCGTGATCGCGCAGATCCGGGCTCATCCATACCGGCAGACTACCGGGCCGCCGCACGCCCACCGCACACCGACGCGGGCGGCGCGGCAGGGTTGCGACGAAACTGCGGCACGGGCTGGAACCACCGTTTCCGGCCGCCCGCACCGCCCGCGGTGCGGCCACCGTCATCGGCCCCCCGGCGGATCGACACGTGGTGCACGGCAGCAATATTCGAGCCACAGCGCCCCTGCGAGCAGCACCGCCGCACCGACCAAGCCGACGGTCGCCGTGACCGCATCGGCCGCCGCGGCGACCGCGAGTGCCGCTTCGGGCCAGACGAACAACGCGAACCCGAGCCACAGGCCGATGAGCGCCGCCGCGGCCAACGCCGAGGCCTTCGCGACGCTGAGCGCGCGGGCGGCCACCAGGGGCGGCACCGGCGACACCGGCGGCCTGGGCGGACGGGACGACGCGTCCTGGTCGACATGGCGCGACCGGATGCGGCTGCGCAGGCCCCACCCCGCGATGGCCTCGCCGATTCCCAGCAGCCCCGCCGACACGCCCGCGAACCGGGGCAGTCGCGGGATCGAGCTGTAATTGAACCGGGTGAGCAGGTAGGCGCCGACGCCGGCGACGGCAGCCACGATCACCAGGTCCCGAATCCGGGTCGGCCCGAGACCGGTGTCGTTACGCGCCAAGGCTGCCCACTCGCTCGATCCCCGAGACATCCAGTGCGGCAATGAGATCCACGATCGGCCCGTGGTTCGGGAGTACCGCCGCCGGCTGGATCTCCGCCCATGGCACGAGCACGAAGCCGCGTCCGAACGCCCGCGGGTGCGGCAGGATCAGGTTCGGATCGTCCGAGATCACCGGTTCGGTGTCCGGCACGCGAACATCGTCATACTCGGATGTGGGGCCTTCACCGGAGCGAGCGGGGCGGTCGGTTCCGGTCGGTCGCTGCCACACGGCGATCACATCGACGTCGAGAGTCCTCGGCCCCCAACGGCTCTCGCGCCGACGGCCGGCAGCTTGTTCAAGGGTCTGGGCGCGCCGCCACCATCCACCGGCGTCGGTCGCGTCGTCGGTGACGATCGCCGTGAGGTTGAGGAAATCGTCCTGCGGCACCGGCCCCCATGGCGGGGTTCGGTACAGGCCGGACACCGACGCGAGGACGGGACGCAGCGTCGTGACCGCGGCGGCCAGATACTCCCTGGGCTCGCCCATGTTCGAGCCCAGGGAGAGGACGGCGGTCGTCATCGGCGGGCGTCCGCTGCTCGATCGGACCGCTGCCGAGCGTTGTCCGGCAGTGCATCTTCGGGCAGAGCATCCACGGGCCGTGCGGACCTGCGCACGGTGACCGCGACATCGGCGAACTGGAGCGGTATCGGAGCCTGCGGCTTGTGGACCGTGACCTCGACGGTGTCCACCGGCCAGCGGGCGATCACCTCGTTCGCGATCTGGCCGGCAACGGCCTCGATCAGGTTCCGCGGCGCCCCGGCGACGACACCCTGCACGAGGCCGGCCAGCTCGCCGTAATCCAAGGTCGACGCGAGGTCATCATCGCGTGCCGCGCCGGCCAGGTCGAGCCAGGCGGTGACGTCGATGACGAAATCCTGCCCATCGCGTTTCTCGTGATCGAAGACTCCGTGGTGACCGCGGACGGTGAGCCCCGTCAGAGTGATGTGATCACCGATCATCCGTCACACCCCCGCCTGCTGCGGGGCGCCGACCGGATGCGGTGGCCGGGTTCCCACGCCCGACGGCAGCCACGACGTGTCGTGCGCCGATGCTGCCGATGCTTCCAAGGGCCGGACCCGCGGGGACTCGGCGGCAGGCACGAGGGGCACCGCCGGCGATGAAGTGCCAGGGCCCTCCGCGACGCCGGACAGGGTCCCCATGGCCGACGCCACGGCCAACGCGTCTGCGGTGGACCGTGCGTCGTGCACACGCACCGCCCACACGCCCTGCTCGGCGGCAAGCAGACTGATGGCGGCAGTGGCGATCTCGCGCCCGTCCGGCGGTCGCGGCGTCCCGTCCCGGCCGGCGAGCAGCGAGCCCAGGAACCGCTTTCGCGACGCGCCGATGAGGATCGGCCACCCGGTCCGCACCAGCTCGTCGAGCCGGCGCAGCACCTCCCAGTTGTGCTCTGCCTCCTTCGCGAAGCCGAGCCCCGGGTCGAGGATGAGGCTCCGCTCGTCCACCCCGGCAGCCACTGCGGCATCGACCCGGAGGCGCAGCTCACGGGTCACATCGGCAACCACGTCGCCGTAGTGGGCAAGGCTCTGCATGACGTCGCTCGGCCCGCGCCAGTGCATGAGGATCCAGGGCACTCGAGCGGCGGCCACCACCCGTGCCATATCGGGATCGGCCATGCCGCCCGATACGTCGTTCACGATGGCGACCCCGACGTCGATCGCGGCCTCAGCGACCGCGGCGCGGCTGGTGTCGACGGAACACGTCACGCCCGCCGCGGTCAGTGCGGCGATCACCGGCACCACCCGTGCCCGCTCGGTCGCCGCGTCGACGCGATGCGCGCCGGGGCGGGTCGACTCGCCGCCCACATCTACGATGGCCGCTCCGTCGGCGACGAGCTGTAGGCCATGGGCGATCGCCGCGTCGGTATCGAGCCATTTGCCGCCGTCGGAGAACGAGTCCGGCGTCACGTTCACCACGCCGATCACCCACGGCGTCGGCCCATGCGCGGGCACCAGCATCGCCGTCACCGACCCATCGGCCGGAGGCGACCGGCAAGACGCACCGTTACCTGCCCTCGGGCGGCGCCCACGGGTCGGCACTGTCGGTGCCGGACTTGTCGGTCATGGGCTTGTCGTTCATAGAACCCGAATCACCACGGTCGCCCGAATGCTTGGGCGAGCCGGCGCCAAACGCGCCATCCGGCGATGCAGTGCCGCCTACTCGGCCCGCGCCCGGGACAGCGCCGTGATCCGGGGCGGCTGGCGGCGCGTACCCGTTCGTATGCGCGGCACCCGGCGCGGCTCCTGCGCCGTGGTTCGGCGCGGTGGGAATCGGCTGCGTCTGCGCGGGATGGCCAGGCACCGCGTGGGCCGGCGCCGGCTGTCCTTGGCCGGGCTGCGGGCCCCAGCCCGGCATCGGTCCGAGCGGCCCCGGCAGCACGCCGCCGGACCAGTTCGGTGGCGCGTCGTATCCGCCGGCCGCCGGCTGCCCGGGATACGGGGCGCCGTACGGCTGCCCCGGGTAGCCCGGGCCGGGAACCACGCCCGGGTACGGCCCGCCGGGCTGCCCCGGCGCAGCAGCGGCACCGACCGGGACCGGCACCTCGGAGCTGCGGGGTTTTCTCGGCGGGGGCGGCGGCGGCCACGGTTCGCCGCGTTCGATGGCCAGTTCCCCGGGGGTCTTGATCGGCGGCCGGTCGGACGGCATGCGCGATCCGAAGTCGTCGAAGTCGGTGATCCGCGGCCGCTTCTTCACGTCCGCGAAGATCACCTCGAGTTCCTTGCGCTCGACCGTCTCCTTCTCGAGCAGCACGCCCGCGAGCCGGTCCAGCACATCCCGATTGGAGTCGAGCACCGCCCACGCCTCGTTGTGCGCCGCTTCGATGAGAGCCCGGATCTCCTCGTCGATCTCGCGCGCGGCCTCGATCGAGTACTCGGCCTGGTGACCGTAGGTGCGGCCGAGGAACGGTTCGTCATCCCCGGTGCCGTACTTCACGGCGCCGAGCTTCGCGCTCATGCCGAATTCGGTGACCATCGATCGAGCGATCTTGGTGGCCATCGCGATATCGGACGATGCGCCGGTGGTCGGCTCGGCGAACACCAGCTCCTCCGCCGCCCGACCGCCCAACGCCATCACCAGACGGGCGATCATCTCGGACCGCGTCATGATCGATTTGTCGTCCTCCGGCACCACCAGGGCGTGCCCGCCGGTGCGGCCGCGCGGCTGGATCGTCACCTTGTAGACGGGCTCCAGGCCGGGCATCGCCCACGCGGCGAGCGCATGCCCGCCCTCGTGGTACGCGGTGATCTTCTTCTCCTGCTCGGAGATCAGCCGGCCCTTGCGCGCCGGCCCGCCGACCACCCGGTCGACGGACTCCTCCAGCGCCTTGCCGGTGATCAGGGTGCCGTGCTCGCGGGCGGTGAGCAGCGCCGCCTCGTTGATCACGTTCGCGAGATCGGCGCCGGACATGCCCACGGTCCGCTTCGCCAGCGCGTGGAAGTCGGCATCGGCGGCGAACGGTTTGCCCTTCGCGTGCACGGCGAGGATCGCCTCCCGGCCGCGCAGGTCCGGGTTGCCGACGGGGATCTGCCGGTCGAAACGGCCCGGCCGGAGCAGTGCCGGGTCGAGGATGTCCGGCCGGTTCGTCGCGGCGATCATGATGATGTTCGCCTTCGTCTCGAACCCGTCCATCTCCACCAGCAGCTGGTTCAGCGTCTGCTCGCGCTCGTCGTGGCCGCCGCCCATGCCGGCGCCACGATGCCGGCCCACGGCGTCGATCTCGTCGACGAACACGATCGCCGGCGCGTTGGCCTTCGCCTGTTCGAACAGGTCGCGCACCCGGGAAGCACCGACACCCACGAACATCTCCACGAAATCCGACCCGGAGATCGAGTAGAACGGCACCCCGGCCTCACCGGCCACGGCCCGGGCGAGCAGCGTCTTGCCGGTGCCCGGCGGCCCGTACAGCAACACACCCTTCGGGATCTTCGCGCCGAGCGCCTGGTACCGCGCCGGATTCTGCAGGAAGTCGCGGATCTCGTCGAGCTCCTCCACCGCCTCGTCCGCGCCGGCGACGTCCGAGAACTTCGTCACCGGCATGTCTTTGGAGAGCAGTTTGGCCTTGGACTTGCCGAACTGGAGCACCCGGTTCCCGCCGCCCTGGGCATTGTTCATCATCCAGAACAGGAACAGCAGGATCAGGCCGATGGGAATCAGATAGATGAACAGGGAGAGCAACGCCGACTCCGTGGAGTACGTGACGTTATATCCGTTCGCCGGCTTGGCGGCGATCACCGCGTCGAAGATCTTCTCCGACGCGTTCGCCGGATAGATCGAATAGATCTGGCTGGCATTGTCGACCGGCTTCTTCAGCGTCAACCGCAGTTGCTGCTGCTTGTCGTCGATGATCGCCGAGCTGATGTTGCTGTCGCTGAGTTGCGTCATCGCCACCGACGTGTCCACCTGGGTGTACCCACGCGTGTCGTCGGACAGGTAGGAGTACGCCATGTATGCGACCAGCGCCACGACGATCCACACGAGTGGCGAGCGGAGTAGGCGTTTGCGATCCATGCGATGTGCGGCCACGTCTCGCGGCCTCGACCCTCCCGTAGTCCTGACGAGCGCGAAGATCGGTGGCTGCTCCGCGCGAGGCCGCCGGACGCGTGTCAGGCGCCCTGCCACGCGACCCAGCCGTGGCCAGCCCGCGCAGCATACGACCGTAGACTGCTAGCCTACCGTTTACCAACGGCCGAAGTGGCAGCGTAACCGTGCTACCGATACGCCCTCAGCGATACATGTGTTCGGCGAGCAGCCCCACGAACGGCAGGTCGCGATACCGCTCCGCGTAATCGAGCCCATAGCCGACGACGAACTCCGGCGGAATGTCGAATCCGACATACTTGACATCGATGTCCGTCGTGACGGCGGCCGGTTTGCGCAGCAGCGCCACGACATCGATGGAGGCGGCCCCCCGCGACGCCAGGTTCTTGTGCAGCCAGGACAGCGTCAGCCCCGAATCGATGATGTCCTCGACGATGATCACGCGCCGCCCGGTGATGTCCCGGTCGAGGTCCTTGAGGATCCGCACCACGCCGGACGACGAGGTCGCCGAGCCGTACGACGACACCGCCATGAATTCGAGTTCCGCGGGGATCGGCAGCGCCCGCACGAAATCCGTCAGGAACATGACGGCGCCCTTGAGCACGCACACCAGCACGGGCGGCTGTTCGCCGACGTGGTCGTCGGCCACCGCGCGAGCGAGCTCAGAGACCTTGGCCTGCAACATCTCCGCCGGGATCAGCATCGCCTTCAACTCGCCGGCGTACCCGTAGGCAACGCCGGGATCGGCCCCCTCGGTCACGGGGATGGCATCGTCGGTACTCAGCACGGTGGTCAGCGTGCGCCGCCGCTCCGTCGCCTGGGCGCTATCGGTGCTCATGACGCACAGCCTGCCACCCCGCCTGGTCCGGATGCGCATCCGGGGTTGCCGGCCGCAGGGCGAGCACCGCCCGGCGTCGCACCGCGTCGATCGCCCCGGGCAGCCGCACCGACTGCCCCGTCCGACCGCGTATGACGATGTTCTCGAGCGATACCAGGTTCCGGAAGGTGAGCGTCGTGATGCCCTGCTGCTGCGCGGCCCAGGTGCGCAGTGCCCGCCGCCGCACAGCACTCGGCCAGCCGGCGAGCCCCGGGCAGTCGAGATCGCCGTCGCTACCGCAGTTCTCGGACAGCGCCCGCCCGGCGATCTCGTCCAGGGCGGCGAGGTCGTCGCGCATCAACTCGGCCGTACGCACAAGAGCCGAGATCACACCGCCGCCGAGCACATCGTCCATCAGCGGCAGCACCTCCCGGCGCAGCCGCACCCGGGTGAATGCCGGGTTCTCGTTGTGCGGATCCCGCCACGGGTCGAGACCGATAGCCGCACAGGCATTCTCGGTTTCGGCGCGACGGATTCCGAGAAACGGCCTGCCCCAGGGGTTTCGCCATGGGCACATGCCCGCGATGGACCTAGGCCCGGATCCCCGGGCGAGCCCGAGCAGCACGCTCTCCGCCTGGTCGTCGGCCGTGTGCGCGAGCAGCACGGCGGCGTGCGGGTCGATGGATCGGGCCAGAGCACGCAGCGCGGCATATCGCGCGGCCCGCGCCGCCGCCTCCACTCCGCCCGGGCCCGACGCGTCCACCGTGAGCACGTCGACCCGACCGAACCCCATGCGGGACAGGCGATCCGACACCTGATCCGCGACGTCGGCCGAGCCCGGCTGCAAGGCGTGGTCGACGACCGCCGCGCTGAGCGCGCGATCCGGGCGCGCGGCCAGCGCCGCACCGGCGAGCGCCAGCGAATCGGCCCCGCCGGAGCAGGCCACCACCAGCGGCGCACCGGCGGGCGCGTAGGGCGCGGCGCACCAGTGCTGCACGGCGCGGGTCACGGCGTGGCCGGCCAGGCCGGACACGTCGATCGGTGCCGCCGGCATCGCTCCCGCCTCTCAGCTCCACATCTCAGCCGAGCACGCGCCCGATCCAGGCGGGGGCGTCGTCGATCTCGCGCACCGTGGGCAACGTGTCCGGCGATGTGAAGACCTCGTTGAACCGGGCCATGCCGACCCGCTCCACCACCACGCGGACGAATGCTGCTCCGCGCGCGTACTGCGCCAACTTCGCGTCCATGCCGAGCAGGCTGCGGATCATGCGATCGAGGGGTCCACGACCCTTGCGGCGTCGCTCGGTGAAGGCCGCGCGGATCTCGTCGACCGAGGGCACGACGGCCGGCCCGACCGCGTCCATCACGTAATCGGCATGGCCCTCGAGCAGCGTCATCAGCGCCATGACGGAGTCGAACACCCGCTGCTGTTCCGGGGTCTGGATGCGCCGCAGCCAGGAGTCGCCGACCGTCCCGGGCGCTTCGCGGGCCGTGTCGCCGCGGCCGGTGATCACCGAGCCGATGCGCCGGAGCACCTCCGCGGAATCGGTCGGCGCCACCGATGCGTAGTCGGCCACCAGGGAGCGGAAGTAATCCGCCATCCACGGCACGGCGGTGAACTGCAGCCGGTGCGTGCTCTCGTGCAGGCACACCCACAGTCTGAAATCCGCTGGTGCAGCGCCGATCTCGCGTTCCACCTTGACGACGTTCGGGGCGACCAGCAGCAATCGCCCGCTGTGCTCACTAGGCTCGCGCTGCCCGCCGACCGGGTCGTACTGGCCGAGCACCCGCCCGGACAGGTATCCGAGCAGGATCCCGACCTGGGAGCCGGCGGCTGTGGCGCCGAACTCGACAGCACCGAATTCGGTAGCGCCCAGCCGGTCCGTCAGCGGCTTCGTGAGGAGGGCCATGCCCTCGGCGGATGCCGCTATCCAGCCGCGCCTGTCGAGCACCTCGGCATCGGCGATCGGCAGATCCAGCCCGAGACCGGTCGTTTCGCGGACGCGCCCCTCGGCGACGGTCGCGAAGGAGCGCAGATCCTTGACCACGGCCCGCGCCTCGGACGGCGTCACCCGCGGGCCGCGCGGCGCCAGGCGTTGCCCAGCGCGAACGGCTGCATCCCAGTCGATCGGATTCGCCGTCATACGCGGTGGCCTCGCCCGATCCACAGGCAGTGTCTATTCACCGCGTACCTATCCACCGCGAACCTAGCCACTACAACCGCATCCACGGAGCGCGGCAGCCAGCGAGTCCAGCGCTGGCCGGGTTCCGGTCGTCTCGCTGTTGAGCACACCTGCCGAGTTGAATGCGAAGACGATGATGCGACCGCCCTGATCCGGCACGTACCCGACCAGCGCGTAGGTCGACTCCAGCGAACCGGTCTTGGCCCGCACCCATCCGGCGCCCGCCTTGTTGTCGGGCTGCGAGAACCGCGGCGGGGCCAGCGTTCCGGACACCCCGGCGAGCGGGAGGCCGGTGAGCAGGATCCGTTGGATCGCAGGCTTGCCGGCCACCGCCATCGCCATGACCTTGCCCAGCACCTGCGGTGGCACGCGATCGAGCTCGGACATCCCCGACCCGTCTTTGATCACGACGCCGCTGGTGGACAGGCCCATATCGCCCAGCACCTGCATGATCGCGGCGGACACCCCGGCGAAGGACGGCGGCGCCCCCCGCGCGATCGCGGCCTCGCGGGCGAGCGCCTCGGACAGCACGTTGTCGGACTGTTCCAGGGCCTGCGCCAAAAGCGTTGACAGCGGCTGCGACTCGACCTTGGCGATGACCTTGGCATCCGGCGGTGCCTGGCCGTCGCTGATGGGCAAGTTGTCCTTCCCCAGCGCGTGCGCGAGCGCCTTCCCGGCCGTCATCGCCGGCTCACCGGTCCGCGGCGAATCCTCGTTGCCGGGGTCGACCCGGTCCGCGTCGACCATCAGCGCCTGCATCTTGGTGATGTAGCCGTGCGCGTCCTGCGGCGTGCCGCGGATATCGTCCGCGTTCCAACCGTCGGCCATCTCCGGGCCGTTCCAGTAGGAGGTGTCGAGCACGATGCTTGTCGCCTGCACGCCGGCGGCCTTGATCTGCGCCGCCAGGTCGGCCACCGTCGGCCCGCCCGGAAGCACCGTCGGTGCCCCCTGCGGCCGCGCCGACAGCGTCACGTCGCCGCCACCGACGAAGACGATCTGCCCCGGCTTCTCGCCCATGACGACCTTCGTGGTCAGGCGCCGGTTCGGATCGGTGGACGCCAGCACGGCCGCGCCGGTGAGCAGCTTCATGGTGGACGCCGGAAGCCGCGGCTGTTCGGCGTTCTGCTGCCACAGCGTGGTGCCGGTCTGCGGGTCGAGCACGATCCCGGTCAACTGCGCGACGGCCTTGTTGGCGAGCGGCGTCGTGAGTTGGGCGGTGACCCCGGCCGGCGTCGGCGCGGTGTCCGACGGCTTCATGGGGACGATCTGCGGCGTGGGGATCGTGACCGGCGGGTCGGGAATGGCGGACGGGTTAGTGGCGGACGTCGACGACGTGGCGCCGGTGCCGTTCTCCGCCCCGTTCGTGCCAACGAGCTGCGGCCACACGATCACGGCCGCGATCGCCAGCACGATCACGACGAGCAGCGTGCCGCCCACGATCCAGCCACGTCGCCTTGTCCATCGCCCGAGGTTCACCGGTCCATCCTTCCACGAGCCGCGGACACCGAGGCCCGCCTGCCCTCGCTCAGCGCTCCCCTGGGCGCCCCCGCTGAGTGCCTTCGATACGCGCGGATCGGGGAGGGCCCGCGGGGCCCGACTAGACTCCGTCAGCGGGACCGCCCCGACGACGAACGACCGAAGGAGGCCCACACCATGGACTTCGACGTCATGATCGAGATTCCGAAGGGGTCCCGCAACAAGTACGAGGTCGACCACGAAACCGGGCGCATCCGGCTCGATCGCGTGCTGTTCACGGCCACGCAGTACCCGGCCGACTACGGCTTCATCGAGGGAACCCTCGGGCAGGACGGCGATCCGCTCGACGCGCTGGTCCTGCTGCCCGAACCCACGTTCCCGGGCTGCGTCGTGCGCGCGCGGGCGATCGGGATGTTCCGCATGACGGACGAGAAGGGCCCCGACGACAAGGTCCTGTGCGTCCCGGCCAAGGACCCGAGACAGGAGAACCTGCAAGACATCTCGGATATGAAGGAGTTCGATCTGCTGGAGATCCAGCACTTCTTCTCGGTGTACAAGGACCTGGAGCCGGGGAAGAGCACCGAGGGGTCGAACTGGGTCGGCCGCGGCGACGCCGAGACGGAGATCCGGATCTCCTTCGATCGCGAACGGCAGCGACTGGCCAACGGCGGGCGCTGACGGGCACTGACGGGCACTGATCCGGGCCGGCGGGATCACCGAGTATGACGCTGTTCGCGGCGCTTCCGCGCCGTCAGACCACTATCCGCGAGCTGTGCCCTACCAGGCGCTACCAGTGGTTGTTCGGACCGGACACCCGCTTGACGTTCGGGCGGACGTCCACCAGGTAGACCAGGACGCCGATCATCGCGGCGAGCCACAGCAGCGACTGCGGCGCGAAGACGTTCGACACGATCGCCAGGCCGAGCACCACCGCGCAGGCAACGGTGATGCCGAGCCAGGTCGCCTTGGTCTGCTTGTCCGCCGCCGGGAACGCGTCACCGCGCCGGCTCGCCGCGTCGATCACGCAGAAGACCCCCAACACCGCGCCGCCGTAGGCCAGCACGAGGTCGATCGAGTACATGATCTGCAACACGACGGTCCCCACGCTGCACAGCCTACGGGGCGGCGCTCCGGAACTCGCACATCCGCGGCCACCCCGCCGCAGCTCCCCGGCCCTATCCAAAGCCTGGTGAGCAGCCGTCCTTGCCGGTGCGCACGTGCCGCATAGTGCGCTTGCCGGGAAGAACGGCTGCTCCTCGGGTAAGCCGCGACGGCTATTCGCCGACGGGACTACTCGCCACTACTCGCCGGCCGGCTTCGCTCCGGGCTTTCCGGCCGCCTTGGCCGCAGGCTTCGCGCTGGCTGCCGGCTTCTTGGCGGCCGGTTTGGGTGCGGCTTTCGCGGCGGGCGCCTCGCCCGGAATAGCGTCATCGGCGCCGGTCGCTTCTTTTCCTGCCTCCGGCGCGCCGGATTCGCCGTGTTCCGGCCGGGCCTTCGCGACCGTCTCGCCGCCGCGTTCCGCCAGGTTGCCGTAGACCATGGCGACGAACCGGGTGTAGGCCTCGACGGTGGAGCGCAGGTTCTCCGGGGAGAGCGAGTTGGTGAACTCCTGCGCCTTGGCCGGCAGTTCGCCGACCAGCTTCTGCGCCTTGCCCGGGACCTCGGCGGCGAGCTGCTCCAGCTGGTGCGCGACGTCGCCGGCGACCTTCCGCGCCTTGGCCGGGAGATCGCTCGCGAACGCCTTCACGTCGTCACCGCTGGGCACACCGCCTGCGGCGCCAAGCTTTTCGCTGACCTGCTCGCGGAGCTGGGCGAGACGCTCGGCGGCGAGGTCGCCCGCACCGATCGCCGCGAGCAGCGGCTTCGGCAGGTCTCCGAATCGCGCTGCGAGTTGCTCGATGGCGCTGTCGGACACATTCTTGATGTCGGTCAGTAGGGACATGATCACTCCTTGTGTGGAACCGATCAGCTGGCCTGATCAGGGGACTTGTCGGGGGACTCTTGCGGGGCAGTGCGGTGGCCGTCGGTCGCGTGCTGTGCGCCTTCTCGTGAGCTCCGCGACTCGTGCAGGAACGCCCGGTAGATCTCGGTGAGCGACACCTTTTGCCGCTCAGTGAGGTTCGGGTCGGCGCGGATCGCGTCGGTGACCTCGCGCGCCTCGGGTACGTCGGCCGCGCGCAGGATGCCCGCCTTGACGAGCAGCGACTCCGCCGAAATCGAGAGCCCATCGGCGATCTGGGCCAGAATCGCCGCGCTGGGCCTGCGCAGCCCCCGCTCGATCTGGGACAGGTACGGGTTGGACACCCCTGCTTTGTCGGCGAGCGCACGCAACGAGATCTGTGCTGCCGTGCGCTGCGCGCGGATGTAATCGCCGATGTCCCGGACGGGCGCGAGCATCTCCCGGCCCACCGCACTGAGTTCTTTGCCGAGATCCATCACGCACCTCCCGTCATCGACGCTATCGATGATAGGCGCTTCTGCTTGCAATTGCAAGCATTCAGTTAGCGATGCCGGTCACAAGGCTGGACACCGGGATTCGGTGCGCCCGATCCGAGCCGCTAACCGAGCACGGCCCGCGCGATGGTATAGATGGCCAGCCCCGCCAGCGCGCCGACCACCGTGCCGTTCACCCGGATGAACTGCAGGTCCTTCCCGATGTGCAACTCGATCGCGCGCGCGGTGCGCGTGCCGTCCCATCGCGCGATCGTGTCGTCGATGATCCCGGTGAGCGCCCGGGCATGGTTCGCGGCGAGATAGCCTGCGGCGTCGGCGATGTAGAGGTTGATCTTTTCGGATATGACGGAATCCGTCGTCAAGCGGTGCCCGAATCCGACGAGTCCGTCGACGATGGCGCGACGAAGCCGAGAGCCGGGATCCGCCGCGGCCTCCGCCAAGCCGCGTTTGGCGCTCTCCCAGACGCCGGAGGCGAGCACGCGCACCTGCGCGTTGCCTGCGATGCGCCGGGCGGCATCGTTGGCCCGGGCCCGCGTGGTGGGATCGGCCTGCAGGTCTGCCGCGAACTCGAGCAAGAACCGGTCGAGCGCCCTGCGCAGCGGGTGCTGCAAGTCGACTTTCACTGCGGTAGCGAATGTCTCGACCTCGTGATAGACACGGTCGGCGACCATCGAGTCGACGAATCGCGGGCTCCAGCCCGGCGCCCGCGCGGTCACGATTTTCGTCACGGCCTCACGGTTGTCGCGGATCCAGGATTGGCAGCGGTCCACGATGACGTCGACCAGGGCATGGTGATCCCCGCGCCGGAAGACCTCGCCCGCCACGCGACCGAGCGGCGGACCGATATCGGCCTTCTCGAGCGTCGTGCGCGCCAGGTCCGCGATCTGATCGGCCACCACATCGTCCGACAGCACCGTCTCCAGCCCGCGGATCACGGACGCGATCTCGCCGGCGACCTGCTCGGCATGTGCCGGGTCCGCGAGCCACGTGCCGAGCCTGGCCGCGACATCCAATCGCGACAGCTTCTCCCGCACAATGCTTTCCGAGACGAAGTTCGCCGCGACGAACTCGGACAGCGCCGAGCCGATCGAGTCCTTGCGGCGCGGGATGATCGCGGTGTGCGGGATGGGCAGCCCCAGCGGCCGGCGGAAGAGCGCCGTGACGGCGAACCAATCCGCGAGCGCACCGACCATGCCGGCCTCGGCCGCGGCACGCACGTAGCCGAGCCAGGGATACGTGCGCTCCAGCAGCCAGCAGGCGACGAACACGATCCCCATGGCGACGAGCAGGGCGGTAGCGAACATCTTCGCCCGGATGAGCCCGCGCCGCCGCATCGCATCCGCTGAGCTCATCTCGAACGTCACCCGCCCATTGTGACCGGCAACCGGGCGCGGCAGCGGGCGGGACTGAGGCGGGACGCGACCTTGGGCTGCTGATCGAGTAGAACTTGAGGAATGACGACGTTCGCCTCCGGGCCGTTGCCCGATCCGCTCGCGACGCGGCCCGTGTCCGATCCCCTCGTCCCGAGGTTGAGGCCGTTCACGTCCACGATCTTCGCGGAGATGACGGCCCTCGCGACCGCGACCGGCGCGGTGAATCTGGGCCAGGGCTTCCCGGACAGCGACGGACCCGCGGCCATGCTCGAGGTCGCCCGTAACGCCATCGCCCGCGGCGTGAACCAGTACCCGCCGGGGCCGGGAACGCCGGAACTGCGCCGGGCCATCGCCGCGGCACGAGAGCGGGACTATGGACAGCGGTTCGACCCGGAGGACGAAGTGCTCGTCACCGTCGGCGCCACGGAGGCCATCGCCGCGGCGATCCTTGCCCTGGCCGGCCCGGGCGACGAGGTGGTGATGCTGGAGCCCTACTACGACTCCTACCCGGCCGTCGTCGCGATGTCCGGCGCCACATCCGTTGCGGTGCCGCTGGTTCGCTCGGCTGCCGGGCGTTTCGCGCTTGACGCCGAGCGGCTCGCACATGCCATTACGGACCGCACGCGCCTGCTGCTGATCAACAGCCCGCACAACCCGACCGGGACGGTGCTCAGCGCCGCGGAGCTGGCCGTCATCGCCGAGATCGCCATCGCGCACGACCTGATCGTGGTGACCGACGAGGTGTACGAATACCTGACATTCGATGCCGCGCAGCATATTCCGATCGCCACGCTGCCGGGGATGGCGGAGCGGACGGTCACGATCTCCTCCGCGGGGAAGTCGTTCAACGTCACCGGCTGGAAGATCGGCTGGGCCTGCGGGCCGGCTCCCCTGATCCGTGCGGTCCGCGCGGCCAAGCAGTTCCTCACGTTCGTCGGCGGGGCGCCGTTCCAGCCGGCGGTCGCGTACGCCCTGGCGGCGGAGCGGGACTGGGCCCACGCACTTCGGGACTCCTTGCAGCACAAGCGGGATCGCCTCTGCGAGGGCTTGAGCGCGGCCGGGTTCGAGGTCACGGTTCCGCAAGGCACCTATTTCGTCCAGGCGGACATCCGGCCGCTGGGCGAATCCGACGGCATGGCCTTCTGCCGGACCCTACCCGAGCGCGTCGGGGTGGCCGCCGTGCCGACGCAGGTGTTCTACGACGACCCTGCCGAAGGCGCCCATCTCGTCCGATTCGCCTTCTGCAAGGCGGATCCGGTGATCGACGAGGCCGTGTCCCGCCTCGCTCGGCTTCGTTGATCCCGCACCGGCACGGGACATCGTCATCCTCGGGGAGCACGGTGAAACGGGGGCGGGGTGGACGGTGCGGGCCGCCGGCGTGATGCGACGATGCGGGTATGAGTTCGACTCCGGACCGCATCGCCGACCTGCTGCGCCACGATCCCGTCTTCGACGGGCACAACGATCTCGCCTGGGCGCTGCGGGAGCAGGCGGGGCACGACCTCGCGGCGCTCGACATCGCGCGGCACCAACCGAGCCTGCACACGGACATCGGCCGCCTTTGGGCGGGCGGCGTCGGGGCTCAGTTCTTCTCGGTATTCGTTCCGGGGACCCTGCCCGCCGCCGACGCCGTAGTCGCCACTCTCGAGCAGATCGACTGCGTGCGAAGGATTGTCGCGCGGTACCCGGAGACATTCCGCGCCGCACGCACTGCCGACGATGTGCGGAAGGCGTTTGCGCAGGGCAAGATCGCCGCGCTGATGGGCGCCGAGGGCGGGCATAGCATCGCAGGGTCGCTCCGGGTGCTGCGCACCTTGCGTGCCCTGGGCGTCGCCTACCTCACCCTGACCCACAACCAGAACGTGCCGTGGGCCGATGCCGCGACGGACACGCCGGCGATCGGCGGACTCAACGAGTTCGGCCGGGAGGTGGTGCGCGAGATGAACCGCATCGGGATGCTGGTCGACATCTCGCACGTCGCTCCGGGCACCATGCGCGATGCGCTCGCGACTTCGGCGGCGCCGGTGATCTTCTCGCATTCCTCCTGCCGGGCCCTCACGGACCACGTCCGCAACGCCCCCGACGACGTCCTCGAGAGCCTCGTGACGAACGGCGGGGTGATCATGATCGCGTTCGTCCCGGCGTTCGTCTCGCAGCGATGCGCCGATCATGCGGCCGCGGAACGCACCGAGCGCACCCGGCTGGGTCTCGGCGAGTACGCCTATGACGACGATCGTGGCCGGGACCCCCGTGCCGTCGCCGAGCTGCGCGCATGGCAGGCCGAGAATCCGCCGCCGACAGCGACTCTCGCAGATGTCGCAGACCATGTCGACCATGCACGCGAGGTGTCCGGCATCGACCACGTCGGGCTGGGCGGCGACTATGACGGCGTTCCCGGCCTGCCGGCCGGCCTGGCCGACGTGTCCTGCTACCCGAACCTGCTCGGCGAGTTGGCCGACCGAGGATGGAGCGATTCGGACCTCACTGCGCTAACATCTCGCAATATTCTGCGAGTTCTGGACGCGGCCCGCGAGATCGCCGACCCGGGTTTCGGAGCCTGACGAGCTTCGGCACCGTAGGTCGCGCTGTCGTCTCGGCTCACGCTCCTGTCGCTTGCACGGACCGCCTGGAGGGGCCATGACGATCCGTTCCGCACGATTCGTCGTTTCCGTTGCCGCGATGGTGGCGCTCGCCGGATGCAGCGTCTCCGTCGCCGGGACCCCGCAGCGGCTCACGGAGCCGGCGACCGCCTCCGGAACGCCGTCGGCGAACCCGACGAGCACGCCGACGACGACCGGCACAACAGCAGCGACGGACGCGACCGATACCCCGGCCTGGCAATTGCCCACCGCCCCGCCGACCACGGACGTCCCCGACAGCATGGTCGGCCTGAAGAAGGGCGCTCCGCTCCCGGACATGCCGGTCACCGGCGGCGTCACGACCGATGTCGACGCGATCGCTGTCAGCGCAATCGCCGATCTGATCACCTACTACGGCCAGATCCTGCCGAAAGACTTCGGGGTCGCCTATCAGCCGCCGCGGGAACTGGTCTCCTACGACTCGACCGATCCGAACAGCTCGGTCTGCGACGAGTCGACCTACAAATTCGTGAACGCGTTCTACATGAACTCCTGCAATACCGTCGCATGGGACCGCGGCGTCCTGATGCCGATGCTCGCCGGCGAGGTCGGAACGCTCGCGCCCGCCGTCGTGCTCACCCACGAACTCGGGCACCAGGTGCAGTACCTGCTCGGCGAGTCGGATAAGACGCCGACGATCGTCATGGAGCAGCAGGCCGACTGTTACGCGGGGGCGTTCTGGCGGTGGGTATCCGACGGCAACTCCGCCCACTTCACCTTCAACCAGAGCGAGGGCATGCGCCAACTGCTGTTGTCGCTGTTCACGGTCAAGGACCCGGTCACCGTCATCGACGCGGCCGGCGGAGGCGGAAACGCGGCCGATCCGGATGCGCACGGCAACGGGTTCGACCGGACCTACGCCGCGACACTGGGATTCACCTCCGGGGCGGTGCGCTGCAGCAGGATCACCCAACAGGAGATCACCCAACGCGGCCAACAGTTTCCGTTCGTCGGCGATCCCACGCAGTTCGGCAACGTCGACATCACGGAGGACGTGATCAACGGGCTCGTTGGAACGGTGAACGAGTACTTCACCGCCGTGATGCCCGGCTACAAGCCGCCGAAGCTCGTCACCTACGAAGGCCGGACCCCGCCGCCGTGCGCCGGTTTCACGCCCTCGTTCCCGGTGGCCTACTGCCCGGCCGAGAACACCGTCAGCTACAACCTCGCCGAGCTGCAACGCATCGGGACGCCGACCGCCGGCTGGGACTCGTCGAACGGCGACTTCTCCGCGATCATGCTGCTGGTCACGCGATACGCACTCGCCGCCCAAGCCGTGGGGCATTCGCACATCACCGGAAACAACGCGGGCCTGCGCGCCCTGTGCTACGCCGGCACCTGGGCCACCTGGATGCGAGATCCGCGGGGCGCCGACGAGTACCAGCTCTCGCCGAACGACCTGGACAAGGGCATCTACGAGATCGTCTCGGCGCCGCTCGCGGGCGCGGACGCGAACGGCGCCACGACCGCGCTCACCGTGGAACGCGTCCAGGCGTTCGACATCGGCGTCACGCACCCGATCCCGGACTGCTTCGACTTCTACGCGAACTGACGAATCAGCCGACGGTGCCTACGCGCGGCTTCGCCGGTCCCACGCTGTCCGAATCGTGAAGTCCGCCTAACGACCGGCTCAGCCGACGGTGCCCGGGTGGGGGCCGATGCGCCCGTCGCGGTCGAGGGAGTCGATCACCGACACATCGTCATCGGCGAGGGTGATGCCGGCAGCGGCGAAGTTCTCCGAGATACGCGACGGCGTCACGGATTTCGGTATCGCGACGATGCCGTGCGCCAGATGCCAGGCAATCACGACCTGCGCGGGCGAGGCGCCGTACTTCTCCGCGACCACCGCCACGGTCGGGTCCGCCAGCAGCGCACCACCCTGCCCGAGCGGCGACCACGCCTCCGTGGCGATCCCATGGTCGGCGTGGAACGCGCGCATCTCACGCTGCTGCAGATAGGGGTGCAACTCGATCTGGTTGACGGCGGGCACCACCCCGGTCTCATCGATCAACCGTTGCAGGTACTCGGCCGTGAAGTTCGACACGCCAATGGATCTCGCCCGCCCAGAGCGCTGGATCTCGATGAACGCGCGCCAGGTGTCGACGTACCTGTCCGCCTTCGGTTGCGGCCAGTGGATCAGGTACAGGTCGACGTAGTCGGTGCCCAGTCGCTCCAGGCTGGCGTCGAAGGCGCTGAGCGCCGCGTCGTGGCCGTGGCCGTCGTTGTTCAGTTTCGTCGTGAGGAAGACCTCGGCCCGGTCCAGGCCAGATTCCGCGATCGCTCGGCCGACGCCGGACTCGTTCCGGTACATGGCGGCCGTGTCGACGCTCCGGTAACCGACCCGCAGCGCCTCCGCGACCGCCGGCTGCGCCTCACTGTCCGGGACCTGCCACACGCCGAAACCGAGCTGCGGCATGGGTGCGCCGCTGGAAAGTGCCACCGTGGGAACGTTTGTCATGGCTCCGACCGTACCGGCAGCGCCCCCTCCGATTCCGACGGGTCGCCTATGACGATGTTCACGCCCCACGCGTTCGATCGCGCTGTGCCCCCACCGCATGCTCCGACCGCGTACGCCCATCGTGCTCACCCCCTGGTGAGCCTGCGCACGGCCCCCGCACCCGCGCCGCCAGACCCTCCGAGCACCCCTCCGCTCCCGCCGCCGCGGCTGCCGGTCGCGGAGGAGGAGGTCGGCAGCGGCTGATCCAGATTCGCCAGCACCACGACCTGGCCGGCCTTGAGCCCGGACGTGATCTGGGTGAGTTCCGGCCCCACCACACCGATCCCGACCGACACAACGCTCGTAGAGGTGCCGCTCAGGACCGTGACGGTGTGCTGGGTGCCTGTCGTGGTGACCGCCGAGGTGGGCACCGTCAGGACGCCGTTCGCGGACCCGACGTCGATGGTCAGCGATGCGCCGGCACCGTCGAACAGCGTCTGGCCGGTGGGGTCGAGCAGGACGGTGACCGGGAAGGACGGGGTACTCGTCGCAGAGTCGTTCAGCACGCCGATCATCGTCACCATGCCGGACAGCGGCACCTGGACCCCGTTGACCGTGACCGACGCCTGCTGACCGGTCTTGATCAGGTCGATCTGGTTCAGCGGGACCGACACGGTGACCTGGTATTGCGCCCGCCCGACGATCGTGATCGTCTGCAACGTGGAACCCGCGCCGACCTGGTTGCCGACCGCGATGGCGACCTGCGCCACCGTCCCGTCGATCGGGCTGACCAACGACGCGCCCTGGGCATTGCGTTGGGCGAGAACGAGATTCGCCTCCGACAGGTCGATCTTCGCCTGGTCTGCGGCGATATCGGCCGCGGTGGGAACCCGGGACGTCTGTCCGCCAGCGACACCGGATCCGCCGGCAGAACCGCCACCCGATCCGGCACCTGAACCGCCGCCGGTTCCGCCGACGGCCTGGCCGCTCGACGCGGAGCCCGCAGAACCGCTGCCCGAACCGCTACCAGAACCACTGCGGCCAGAAACGCTGCCGCCGGACCCCGTGCCGGCTGCCGCCGATCCTCCGGCAGAACCCTTCTTCGACCCGGTCGACCCGGTCGATCCGGTAGAGGAGCCGCGGCCGCCGGATGTGCCCGTGCTGCCGGTGCTGCCTTGGCCGGTCGCGGTGCCACTTGACACCTGCAGCAGGGAGTCAAGGTGCAGCTGCCAGGAGTACAGAGTGTTCAGCGCATCGAGGGCCGCGGAGATCGCACTCTGGCATTGGGTGACCGCGTCTGCCGTCGCCCCCGGCTGGCCTCCGGCTGCCGGCGCGCCGCCGGTGCTGGTCGGCGGCGAGGTTGTTGGCGGCGAGGTTGTTGTTGGCACTGCCGAGGACGTGGTCGTGTCTGGGGGCGTGCTTTGCGGTGTGCCGGATGTGGGTGGGTGTCCGGCGAAGGCCTGACCGACGTTGCCCCGCAACGGATTCCCATTGCCCATGTTCGTCGCGGTGGTCGTCGTGGTCGGCGTCGTCTCGGTCGCCGTGGTCGTTCCGGTGGAAGTAGTGGTGGCCGTTGACGAGCCCGTGGACGTCTCGGTCACGGTGCTGGGCGATGCGGTCACCGTCACCGTGCTGGGCGGGGCGGTCACCGTCACGGTCGTCGTGCCGGACGCCGACAACCCATCATTCCCGGTGGCCGACAAGATGTCGTAGCAACCCTGCGATATCGGAACCTGCGAGCTGGCCGTCGTCGAGCTTCCGGACGAGGCGTCGGTACCGGATCCGACCAACGGACTGCTCGCCCCATCGGCCGGGACGGTCTGGCTGCCGCCGATCGTGCTCTGATCCGCGCGCGCGTGACCGGAACCCGCGGGGATGGAACCCGACGTGGGGACAGGCCCCGACGTCGGCCTCGGCTGGCCGGTCGACGGCGTGGCGGATCCGGACCCCGAGACCGACCCGGAGTCGGACGCGGCGGGTGCGGCGGCGCACGTGCCCGCCCGCACCCCCTTTCCGATCAGGTAGTCGATGAGTTGCTGGCAGCCGACGATGGCGTTCTGAGCGGCCGTGATCTCGGTCTGGTTGCCGGCCGTACCGGCGCCGGAAGGCCCGCCAGCCGCACCGCCACCGCCGGGAGCAACCGATGGGGTCGTGGAGGGTGTCGTCGTCAATGGCGCTGTCGTCGACAGCGCCGCCCCAGCGCCCTGGCGACCCTGCCCGGAGCCGGACGCGGCCTGGCTCGCGGGTGATGCGGCGGACGTCGTGCTGCTCGCCGCGGCGGAGGAGCTTGCCGCGGCCGCCTGGGCGTTGGTGTCGTCGGTCAGCGTCTGCTTCGCGTTGGTGAGGTCGGTCTCTGCGGTCTGCACGGCGTTGGCCAGGTCGGTCGTGTTCAGGGTCCCGAGAACCTGGCCGGCCTTGACGGTGTCGCCGACCGCAACGTCGATCGACGCGACCGTCCCCGCTGCGGCGAAGGCGGCCCTCGCCGTGTTCACATCGGCGAGAGACCCGACCGCAGAAACGGTTTCGGTGACGGACCCGGTGGCTGCGACGGCCGTCCGAAGGGTCGGTCCGGACGGTCGAAGGCTCGCCCAGGCGACACCAACACCGAGCCCCGCGAGCACCACGACGACCACCGCCGTCACGATGAAGCGGCGGATCCGGCGTCCGCGCTGTCGCCGAACCCGGGCCGGCGAGAGGGGCGGTGGGTCCGGCGGCAGCGGGTCAGCTGCCGGCCCGTCTGGATCGATGTCACCGCCCGGATCGATCACATCAGCCATTCGTGGTCACCGGTCCGCTCTGACCGCCGGCACTGCCAGGCGCGCCGCCACGCGGGAACCCGCCGAAGCCACCGCCCAGCCGAGCGGAGCAGGTGCCGTTGGTCGGAGCGCTGAGCTGGATCTGCTTGGCCGTGATCGCGCCGGTGTCGTCCGCCGTGCCGAACGCGGACGCGCACAGTCCGACCTTGATCGCCGACGATGTCGCGGTGACGGTCTTCGTGTAGGTGGTCGCGCCGGTCACCGTCACGGTCGAGGTGGTCTTCGTCGTGGCGGGCGCCGCTGATGAAACGGCCGATGACGCGGCCGTCGACGTCGGTGCCGCCGGTCGGCCGGTGAACTCGGTGACGGTGACGGTGATCTGGGATCCGCTGACGGAAGCGACCTGCCCTGACACGACGCTGCGGGCGCCGGCGAAGCCGGAACCGCTTCCGCCGCTTCGGGTTCCGCTGGAACCGGTGCCGCCAGGGGAGTTCGGCGCCCCGGTCGGCCGGGTGCCGTTGAAGGTCCGCGGCGCGCCCGAGCCGCCGCGGCCGAAACCGCCGAACGCTCCGGCGCCGCAGGACCCGTTCGTCGCCGGTTCGATGGTGACGGTCGTAGCGGTGATGGCGGTGGGCACGGTACGGCGCGGCCCTTGGCCACCCGCCGCCGTGCTCGGCGCGGCAGTGCCCGGCTGCACCGATCCGGATGTGGTCGACGCGGCTATCGCTGTGATGCATGCGCCGACCGTCACGTCGGCGCGAGAACCGGCCACCGTTTGCTGGATGCGCGTGGACGACGTGTAGTTGACGGTCGTCTGACTGGTCGTGCTCTGCACTTCGAAGCTTCCGGCCTGCGCCGCCGCGATCTTGCCGGATGCGCCGGGCGGAGTGGCCGCCGCAACCCCGTTACCGCTGCCGCTGCCACCACTGCCGCTGCCGTTACCGTTGCCGCTGCCACCAACGGCGCTACTGGTCGGCTCGTCGGCGGCGGTCGACGATGACGCGGCCGGAGGCGTGGCGGCGCTGGACGAACATGCCGCCACGGTGGCGGCGACGGCGATCATGGCGAGAATGCCGGCCGAGTGCCGTGCGACGCGGCGCGCACGAGTCCCGGGCCGACGTGGGCTCACAGTGTCGGACGGCTCCGTGGCCGCGAACTTCGTCATCTCCGAAGTCCTTTCAATGTTTGGGTTTTCGCTGTCGGGGGTTTCGCCGTCAGACGACCGAGTGAACATCGTGGTCACTCGGTGCGCAGCGCGTCGATGGGGGCCATGCGTGCCGCGCGGGTGGCCGGGTAGACCCCGAAGATCAGGCCGATGATCATGGACACCGCGACGGCACCGATCACGACCGGTGCGGACACGATGACGGGTGTGGTGGTCGACAGCAGGGTGGGCAACAGGCGCGCACCCAGAATGCCGAGCAATGCGCCGAGCAGGCCTCCGGTCAGGCCGAGCGCGATCGCCTCGGCGAGGAACTGCCGCCGGATCGCTGTCGGCGGGGCGCCGATGGCCTTGCGCAGCCCGATCTCCCGCGTCCGCTCCGTCACCGACACCAGCATGATGTTCATGACGCCGATGCCCCCGACCAACAGCGACAGCGCCGCGATCCCGGCCAGCAGGACGGTCAACGTCTTGCTCACCGAGGTGACGGTGGCCAGGAGCGCGTTCTGGCTGGAGATGGTGAAATCGGCGTTCGCGGAGCCGGAAAGGCGGTGCAGGTTGAGTAAGAGCGCGTCGGCCTCCTGATACGCGGCCGACAGCGTCTGCTGCGAGGCAGCCTTGAGGTAGATGGTGGACACGGAGTTCCGCGTCGATCCACCGGCGATGTCGTTGGCGAGCGCGGTGATCGGCATCACCGCTTCGTCGTCCAGGTTGCTCGTCGAGTTCGAGCCCGCGGACGCCAGCACCCCGACCACCGTGAAGGGCTGGCTGTTGATAGTCACCGTCTGGCCGACCGCGTTCGTGGTGCCGAACAACTCCGTTGCCGTAGCCGATCCGAGAACCGTGACAGCGCTGGCATTCTCGACGTCGGTCGCGGTGAAGAAGTCGCCGTCGGCCAGCGTGCGAGAGCGGACGCCGAGCCACGAGTCGGTGGTACCGATGACGCTGGTGGTCCAGTTCGTCGAGCCCGCGGCGAGCGTCTGCGAGCTGTCCTTCTCCGGCGCGACGGCCGCGATGTCCGGTGCGGCGACACGGTTCGCCAACGCGGTGGCATCGCTGACCGTGAGCGTGGACGCCGATCCGAATCCACCGCGGATGCCGGCGGTGCTCGTGGAACTGCCCGGCGTGACGATGAGCAGATTGCTGCCCAGCGCGCTGATCTGCGCACCGACCTGTTGCTGGCTGCCGAGACCAAGTCCGACCGAGAGAACGACGGCGGCGATGCCGATGAGGATGCCGAGCACCGTCAGCGCCGACCGCAACCGATGCGCGACGAGGGAGGCGCCGGCGGTTCGCAGGATCTCCACCCAGTTCATCGCGTCAGCCCCACCATGTGGGTGACGCCGCCGTCACCGTGGCGCGGCACGATGAGCCCGTCCTTGATGCGTACCGTCCGGTGGGCGCGGGCGGCGACCTCCGCCTCGTGCGTGATCACGACGACGGTACTGCCCTGGCCGATCAATTCGTCGAACAGCGTGAGGATGTCTTCGGTGGCCGAGGAGTCCAGGTTCCCCGTCGGTTCATCGGCCAGGATGAGGTCCGGCTCGGTGACCAGCGCCCGGGCGATCGCGGCCCGCTGCTGCTGACCACCGGACAACTGCGCCGGTTTGTGGTTCACCCGGTCGGCCAAACCGACCCTCTCCAGCGCTGCCAGCGTGCGCGCCTGGCGTTCCCTGCGCGGAACGCCCGCGTAGATCAGCGGTAGTTCGACGTTTCGCCACGCGGTAAGGCTGGCGAGCAGGAAGAACTGCTGAAACACGAAACCGATGCGCTCGTTACGGATCTCGGCGAGATCGGCCTCGTCGAGGGAGCCCACGTTCTCGCCCGCGAGCAGGTAGGTGCCGCTCGTGGCGGTGTCCAGGCAGCCGATGATGTGCATCAGCGTCGACTTGCCGGAACCGGAGGCGCCGACCACGGCCACGTACTCCCCGGTGCCGACCGACAGCGAGAGGCCTTTCAGCGCCTGGACTTCCGCCGCGCTTCCGGAGGAATACGTCTTGGTGACGTCGCGCAGTTCGATGACGGGCCGCGTGGCGGGCGTGGCCGTCCGCGGGAGTCCGGCCGTCGTACTCGGCGCGGTCATGTCACCCACCGCCCGTCCCGGCGGAGGAGCCGCGGCCGGAGGAACCGCCCGTGCCACCCGTGCCACGCGTACCGCTGCCACTCCGGCCGGTGCCACCGGTGCTGCCGGCCCCGCCGCCGGACCCGGTCGTGGCACCGCTGGTGCTGCGTCCGGTGAACGTCACGGTGGTCACCTGGACCTCGTCACCCTCGGACAATCCCGACAGGATCTGGGTCTGTCCGCCGGAGCTCGCCCCGGTGGTGACGGTGGTCGGCCTGCGGGCGCCGTCGGCGGCGACGACCGTGACGGTCGAGGTGCCACCCGACCTGGAGATCGCCGCGGTGGGCACCGTCAGGACGTCGGTGAGCTGCTTGTAGATGATCACGGCGGTGACGGAGGTTCCGTCGTGCAGGCCGGTCTGCGCACCGGTGACGGTCACCACGACCGGATAACTCGCCGTGCCGCTGGAGGTCGAGCTGATGAGACCGATTGACGAAACGGTTCCGAAAAGCGTTGGCGTGGTGGCGGTCTGGGTACTCTGACCACCTGTGCCGCCGGTGCCACCTGTGCCGCCGCCGCCACGCCCTGCGAAGCCGCCGCCAGCTACGCCCGGGAAGCCGCCGGATCCGCCGCCGAACCCCGCAAAGCCGCCGAATCCCGGGAAGCCGCCCGCATTGGAGGTGCCGCTGGTCGACTCGGTGTTCGTGCTGATCTGCACCTGATCGCCGTTCTTGAGCAGGCCAACCTGCGAGTCCGAGACCGACGCGTTGACCTGCCAAGCGGACGTGCCGACGATGACGAAGGCCGCGGTGCCCGACCCGGAATTCGATGCCGAGTTGGCTCCGGATGATCCGCCTGCACCGGAGCCGCTACCCGAACCGCCGCTACCCTGTCGGCCGGAACCCGCCGAGCTGTTCGAGTTCGAGGACGAGCCCACGGACGCCGCCGAGTTCGCGCTGCTGGAGCCCGTCACTGCGTCGCCGACCGAGACGGCCACGGTCGTCACGAGCCCGGCCACCGGCGCCGTGAGCGTCGCGGCGGCGAGGTTGTTCTGCGCTGTCGTGACACCGCTCTCGGCCACCGAGATCGCCGATTTGTCGGCGGTGATCTGCGCTTCCGTGGAGGTGATTTGCGCGTCCAAGGTGTCCACGGCGGAGCCGGTCGCGGACGCCAGGGCGGTCTGCTGTGTGGTCAGCGTGTTCTGGTCGGATACCAGTTTGGCCTGCGCCGAGGCCAGCGTCGCCTTCGCGGAGGCCAACCCGGACTGAAGGCTCAGCGTGCCGACCGTTGCCAGCACCTCGCCCTTCGTCACCGTCTGCCCGGCCTGCACCCGCACCGTCGCCACGGTCCCGGACACCGCGAAGTTCACGGATTCCTGAACGGCTGGCGTCAGCGTCCCGGACACCGAGATCGATTCCTTGATAGTGCCGAGGGATGCGGGCGTGGTGGTCTCGGACGTGTTCACGATCCCGTTCGACGATGACGCCTGAGCAGTGGACCGGCCCGCCACGAGATAGGTCGTCACACTCGCGGCGGCCGCGACGACCAGGACGAGCAGGACCACCGATCCGACGCGCACGCCCTTGCGCGCCCACATACGTCTCATCGCACGCCCATTCCCTCGCTCCGCCCGTTTCCGTCGGCGGCTGCGAGAGCCCGGTCGCGATCCCGGTCGTCATCCCGTCGCAGCTGCGCGATACGGGTGACCGTAGAAAGGGAATGTGACAGCCGCGCGAATGGTTGCTGAGAAGTCGATGTGCGAATCGGCCCTCACGGAATCGGTCGAACAACGCGGACGGGCTGCCGCGCGGTGCCGGAATGCGGGACGGCCGGCGGGCTCGCGTCAGCCGGTGGGCGTCAGCCGGTGAGTGTCAGCCGGTGACGAACTCCCCCACCGCGGCGAGCAGCCGGTCGGCCTCGCCGATCGTGTTGTACGGCGCGAGCCCGATGCGCAGGCCGCCCGCGTCGCCCAGCCCCAGGTGGCGCGACGGCTCGAGTGCGTAGAAGTTCCCGGCCAGCGCGTTGATGTTCTTGGTCGCGAGGAACCGATAGGCATCCGCGGCTTCGCGGTCCGCGAACGTCACCAGCAGGGTGGGGGTGCGCGATCCGGCACGCGAGTAGATGGTCACCCCGGGCATCTCGGCCAGCCCGGCCTCGATCCGCTCACGGAGGGAGTCCTCGTGCGCGGCGGCAGCCGTGAGCGAGGTGACCAGCCGCTCCCGGCGCGTTCCCGCGGCCGCCGGATCGAGCCCGGCGAGGAAGTCGACGGCGGCCGTCACCCCCGCCAACAATTCGTAGGGCAGCGTGCCGAATTCGAACCGTTCCGGCACGGCATTCGTTGCGGGGAGCAGCTTGTCGACCTGGATCGTCTCCAGCAGCGCCGGGTCGGCGGCGAGCGCGCCGCAGTGCGGTCCGAGGAACTTGTACGGCGAGCACGTATAGAAGTCCGCCCCGAGCGCGCCGACATCGATCGGGGCGTGCGGCGTCAGGTGCACCCCGTCCACGGAGAGCAGCGCGCCCTGCGCGTGCACCACCTCAGCGATGGCGGCAATGTCCGGCCGGGTCCCGATGAGGTTCGACGCTCCCGTCACCGCAACGAGTTTCGTTCGCTGCGAGACAGCTGCGGCGACATGATCCACGTCAAGTTCGGCGGTCTCCGCGTCGAAGTCGATCCATCGCACGGTGGCGCCGGCGGCCTGGGCGGCCTGCACCCATGGCCGCACGTTCGCGTCATGGTCGAGCCGGGACACGACCACCTCGTCGCCCGCGCCCCAGGTCCTCGCCAGTGCCCGGGAGAAGATGTAGTGCAGCGCGGTGGTGCTGCGACCGAACACCACCCCGCCCGGTTTCGCCGCCAAGAGGTCCGCGATCGCCTCCCGCGCGGAGATGACGCTGTTCTCGGCATTGCGTTCGGCGACGGTGACGGTGCCCCGATTGGACAGCGGCCCGACGATGGTCGCGCGGATCGCATCCCCGACGGTGTCCGGGGTCTGCGTACCGCCCGGTCCGTCGAAATACGCGGTTCCCGTTGCAAGGGAAGGGAAATGCGCGCGCACCGCGGTCACGTCGTAGGTCATGCCATATCCCGTCTTGTGCCCTGTGATCTTGTGCTCTGTGGAGCCCTGGCTGCGACGCTACCGCCGCGGGGTGCCACAGGCACCCGGAACAGCGTCATACCCGGCGATGTACGCGACGGGACCGTGCCGCGCGCGTTACCGGCGGTCGGGAATCGCGTTGGCCGTGGCGACGCGCCCGAGGAATCGGCCGCTGTCCTTGACGGTGCGCCGCTGCGTCGGGTAGTCGACGTGCACCACGCCGAAGCGCCGGGTGGTGCCGAAGGCCCATTCGAAGTTGTCGATGAGGCTCCACACGAAATAGCCGCGGAGCGGCACCCCGGCGTCGATCACGCGCCGCGCCTGCCGGAAGTGCGCGTCGAGATAGTCCACCCGCGCCGCGTCGTGCACCTGCCCGTCGGCCGTCACGACATCGTCGAAGGAGGCGCCATTCTCGGTGATGTAGACCGGCGGCAAGCCCGGGTATCGGTCGCGCAGACGCGTGAGCACGTCGTAGAGGCCCGCGGGGTCGATCTCCCAGCCCATGCTGGTCACCGGGTATCCGCGCATGGCCTTGCCGACCCCGGCGCACCCGATCCATCCGTTGTCGAGCCCCGTGGTGGACGCTTCCGGTTCCCCGCCGAACACGACATGCCTGGTGTAGTAGTTGATCCCGAGCATGTCGAGGGGCGCGGCGATGGTGGCCACGTCGTCGGCGCGGATCGCGTCGGCCGGCCAGTCGGCGCCGAGGTCGGCGACGATGTCCGCGGGGTAGCTGCCGGCCAGCACCGGGTCGGTGAACAGCCTGTTGCTGATCCCGTCCACCCGCCGGGCCGCATCCGCGTCCTGCCGCGACTCGGATCGAGGGTCAACCGGATAGAGGTTGAGGGACAACCCATATCGCTGCTCCGGCCGGGCGGTTCGCATCTGCGCCACCGCCATCCCGTGGCCCAGCAGCAGATGGTGCATGGCGCGCAGCGACGCCGTCGGCTCGGTGCGTCCGGGCGCGTGCACGCCGTTGAAGTAGCCGAGGAACGCGCTGCACCAGGGCTCGTTCAACGTAAGCCAGTCCGCGATCCGGTCGGCGAAGCGCGCGTGCACCGCGGCGGCATAGTCGGCGAAGCGGTGCGCCGTGTCCCGCTCGGGCCAACCGCCCGCGTCCTCCAACGGCTGCGGCAGATCCCAGTGGTACAGAGTGGCCCACGGCCGGATACCGGCGGCGTGCACCTCGTCGAGCAGCCGGTCGTAGAACGCGACACCACCGGGGTTCAGCTGGCCCGTCCCGGCCGGCTGCATCCGGGACCAGGACATGGAGAAGCGGTAGGCGCCCACGCCGAGATCGCGCATGATCGCGACGTCCTCGGCGTGGCGATGGTAGTGATCGGCTGCGACATCGCCCGTCTCGCCGCCGACGGTCTTTCCGGGCGTGTGCGCGAACGTGTCCCAGATCGACGGCCCGCGACCGTCTTCCGAAACCGCGCCCTCGATCTGGTAGGCGGCGGTACTGGTTCCCCACAGGAAACCGGTTGGGAACGACGTCATCTCACATCTCTCCATCGGTCGGGTCGGTGCCCGTCTCGTCGGTATCCGCCTCGCCGGTGTCTGTCTCTTCGGCCGGCCGGCGAGGCGGGTCGTTCGGCGCGATGCGGCCCTCGGGCGATCGCCGCACAGCCGTCGTACGGCCGCCGTATGGTCGCACATGGTGGGCGCGCGCCGACCGTGCCGCCGACCGCATTGCCGATCGCATTGCCGATCGTGTCGCTGATCGTGTCACAGTGGAGACGGTCGGGGCGACCGGCCGCCGCCGCATCCCCCGCGCGGTGGACCCTACGGATGACGAAAGCTGTTGTGGTGACGGACACCCAGTGGGACACCTACCGCTATCGCGTGCGGTCGGCCGCGATGGTGACGCCGGTGATCCGCGAGCTGTGGCTGGAGCCGATCGGCGAGGTACTGCCGTACCGGCCCGGGCAGTACATCCTGTTCGCGGACGACCGGTACGCCGTACCGCAACGCTCCTACTCGGTGGCCAATGCTCCGCGGGCCGACGGCCGGCTCAGTGTGCTGGTGACGCTCGTCCCCGGCGGCCGGACCAGCACCTGGGCGCATGAAATCTCCGTCTATGACGAGGTGTCCGTCGAGGGCCCGTTCGGCACGTTCACCACCCCCGACGAGGCGACGTCACCGGTGCTGCTGTTGGGCGCCGGCTCCGGCCTGGCGCCGGTGCGGGCGCTGGCGGAGGCGCTGCTCGATCCGAGCCGGCCGGAGGGTGCAGCCGGGCGCCGCGTGACGTTGTTCTTCTCCGGGCGCACCGCACGCGACGCGATCGACCGCGAGCGGTTCGAGGAGTGGTGCCGGAACGTGCCGCAGTTCGACTACCGGCTCACCTGCACGCGCGATGCCCGAGAACAGCGTCATACCCGGATCCCCGCGCTCCTGCCCGGAGAATTCGAAACCCTGCGCGGCGTAGAGGTTTTCGCGGCCGGGCCGTCGGGTTTCGTGACCGCCTGCCAAGCCGCCGCCGAGCCGCTCGGCGCCGCGACCGTGGACATCCGGACCGAGGAGTTCTTCACCGATCCGGCACCCTGGTACGACACCGTCCCACCCATCGAATCAGCCTACGGCGCGCGGGCGCCGATGCAGGAGGGTTCATCATGAGCACCAGCCGCATCTACACCAAACTCGGTGACGACGGCTCGACCGGGCTGCTGTTCGGCGGTCGCACCTCCAAGGCCTCGCCGCTGATCGAGGCGGTCGGCAGCATCGACGAGACCGTGGCCGCGCTCGGTGTGGCGCGGGCGGCCGCGGACGATGCCGATCTTGCCGCCGACATCCTCGCCGTGCAGCGCGAACTCTTCGTCGCCGGCGCGGATCTCGCGGCCAACCCGCACGGGCGCTACCAACTGGTGCCGGGCATCTCGCTGGTGACGCCGGACATGGTGGCGCGCCTGGAAACACGCATCGATCACCTGATGGCCGAACGGCCGCTGCGCCCGGTGTTCGTGGTGCCCGGCGCGAATCCCGTGTCGGCGGCGCTCGACCTGGCGCGGACGCAAGTCCGGCGTGCGGAGCGGCGCCTCATCGCGTACCAGGCCGAGGCGGAGGCGATGGTCAACGAGCATGTGCGCGCGTACCTGAACCGTGTCTCCGATCTGCTGTACGTGCTGGCCCGGCACGCTGCCGGCGATGATGAAGAGCCTGCCAGCCACGGCACGTCGGCACAGTGAGCGGGACGCGTGCCGGCTTATAGGGCCGGCCGGGACCGGCACGCATTCGCCGGGATCAGCCCGATTCGGGCCGGATCAATTCGACCAGCGGAATCTCGCGGGACGTGGACGCCTGGTGCTGTGCATACATCGGGATCTGGCCGATCACGTCCTGCCATAACGCGGAACGTCGGTCGGCGCCGACAGGCCTGGCGATCGCTGCGAAATGCTCTGAGCCGATCTCCCCGGTGCCGATCTCCACGGTGCCGATCTCCACGGTCACAGACGGGTTCGCGACGAGATTGCAATACCAGTCCGGATCCCGGGAGGCGCCGGAGTTGGACGCGACCACCAGCAGCGCCCCGTCCACCCGGACGAACATCATCGGTGTGGTGTGCGGCTGGCCGGTGTGCCGGCCGGTGGTGGTGAGCAGGAGCATGCGCGCCCTGGGCATGCCGCCCATATCGCCGCCGGTCCGGAACTTCTCGATTACCCGCTGATTCATCGCGCGCATGTCTGCCACGCGTCCAGTATTCCGCGGCGGGCGCGCAGATCGTCCGGTTTCGGAGCTTTCCGCAGATCAACGCGCGCCTTCGTGAGATTTTCCACGCCCGGAACCTCAACTTCGCTCGGCGTTTGTCGATTACATTAAGTACTCGACCAACTACGCAGCGTGCGTTTGACCGGATGGCGAGGTTGTTGCGTGAACCGACCATTCCGCTCCCGATGCGGCGCCGACGGCGGTATGTCCGATCCTGCCGCCGTGACGGCTCCGGCAGCGCGCGCCAGCCTCGAACCTCGGCGCTCCCGTCGCCGCCGAATCCGGCTAGGCATGGCGGGCGCGCTGGTACTGGCCACAGCGGCGCTGTCCGGCTGCTCGGCAGCGGAGGTGTCGGCTCCCGGCATCGCCCCCGCAGCGGCTGCGGAATCGGCCTCCACAACATCCTCCGTTGCCGGCATCGCGGACGCCGGACCGTCTGCGGCCGCAGCGCAGGGGCTGTCCGACGTGGCTGATATCCGCGCGCTCAACGCCAATCGCCCGGTGCGCGCCTTCGATCCCGAATCGGCCGACATTCCGGCCGGCGCCGACCCGTCCATCGGCGGGACACCCGAAGCCACATCGAGCGAAAGCTCGCGAACAGCGTCATCTCCGGTCGCGACGACTCCGACGGTCACGGCGACGACCCACGCAACCACTCCGGCGGCCGCTCTCGCGGCGACCGCCGCGAAACCCATCGCGTCGAGTACGCCGAAGCCGGCGACAACACCCGTCCCGAAACCGCCGGCGAGCACGCCACCGAGGCCGACGCCCACCACCAAGGCACCACCGCCGGCGACCACCACCAAGGCACCGCCGCCGACGAGCAAGCCCGCCCCGCCCGCCCCGAAACCGCCGACGACCACCGCGCCGAGCCCGGCACCGGCACCGAATCCGCCGCCGGCGAGCGGCCCGCAGCGGCAGGCGAGCTTTGACGGCCGCATGGCGAGCCTGGTCAACTCCGCGCGAGCGAGCGCCGGGCTCGCACCGCTCACATTGAGCGGGGGGCTCACCAATCTCGCTGCGTACTGGTCCACGGCGATGGCCACTGGCAAGACCGGTTACAGCCTGGCGCACAACCCGGGCCTGAACTCGATGATCGGCCGCTACTACCCGGGGGCGACGACGTGGGGCGAGAACGTGGCGCTCTTCTCGGCCGGGATCGGGGCCGACCAGATCTTCCAGTCGTACATGGGATCGCCAGGTCACCGCGCGAACATCCTGAACGCGAAGTACACGCACGTCGGGATCGTGACGATGTGCCTCCCGGCGGGCAGCGGCGCGCACGCCGGAACCTGTTACAACACCATTAATTTCGCTGGATAACCGCTGCGGGTAGGTCCCGCGGCCGGCGTTACGCAGCAGGCGGCCGGGCGTCCGAAGTCAGTGCTCGACGGTCCGCGCTCAAGCCTCCACGGTGCCCGCGATGAGCGGCAGCACCCGATACGACATCGGCGTGGACAGCACCACAGAGGTGGTCGACCGGACGATCGTCGGGTGGTCGACGATCCGGTCGATGGTGCGTTGCATGTCCGCGCTGCTCTTCGCCGCAACACGGCAGAGCAGGTCGAAACTCCCTGCAGTGGTGTGGATCTCCAGGACCTCGGCGAACTTCTGCAGCCGTGCGCGGACCTCCGCCCCGTGCCCTTGACGGATCTGCAGGCCCACGAAGGCGGTGAGCGGGTAGCCGATGCGGGCGACGTCGAGCGCGATCCCACCACCGGACACGACGCCGCGCCGCGTCAACCTGTCGAGACGGCTCTGCACCGTGGCTCGCACCACGCCGAGGCGCTTGGCGAGTTCGACGACGGACAGTCGAGGCTCGCCGATCAGCTCGCGGAGCAGCGCCCGGTCGATCGCGTCCAGTTGGTCGCCGTCGCCCGTGTGCTGCCCGGCTGCCGTCATGGGAAAACGGTAGCAAGCCGCCTGCGATAGGCCACCGAACCACGTCGAGTGGGAGTCTTGCAGAGCTTTGAGGCGCCCAGGCTCTGCAGGACTCCCATTCGACGGTGTAGCGCCGGCGCTACGCGCCGAGCGGCGCGAAGCGGGCCGTGAAGAAGCGCAACGTCTCCGGCTCGTACACCATCTCCAAGCCCCGGATCTCGGAGCGACGCCGGTAGAGGCGGATCACCGAATCCGCCACCACCTCCATGTGTCGATCGGTGTAGACGCGGCGGGGAACGGTCAGCCGCACGAGTTCCAGCTTGGGCCGGCGGTGGTCGCCGGTGGCCGGGTCGCGGCCCGCGGAGACGATGCCGCGCTCCATGGAACGGACCCCCGAATCCAGGTAGAGCTCCGCGGCCAACGCCTGCGCGGGGAAGAGGTCCTGCTCCAGGTGCGGCAGGAACGCCCGCGCGTCGAGGAACACTCCATGTCCCCCAATCGGTTTCACGATCGGGACGCCCTCCTCGTCCAGCAGCGTGCCGAGGTACTCGACCTGGCGCACGCGATGCGCGATGTAGGCGTCGTCGACCATCTCGCGGATGCCGACGCTCATCGCCTCCATATCGCGCCCTGCCATCCCGCCGTAGGAGGGCATGCCCTCGAACAGCACCACCAGCGAGCGCGCCTTCTGCAGGATGCCCTCGTCGCGCATGGCCAGGAATCCGCCGATGTTGACGAGGTTGTCCTTCTTCCCGGACATGGTGCAGCCGTCGAAGTACGACATCATCTCGCGCAGGATCTCGGCGACGGTCCTGTCCGCGTAGCCGGCCTCGCGCTGCTGGATGAAGTAGGCGTTCTCGACGCACCGCGTCGCGTCCGACCAGACGAGAATGCCGAGCGGATGGCACAACTCGTAGACCGCCCGCAGGTTCTCCATCGAGACCGGTTGGCCCCCAGCGAGGTTCACCGTCACGGCCACGTTGACGTACGCGATCTTGTCCGGGCCGACGTCGTCGATCAGCTTCTGCAGCTTGCCGAGATCGATGTCGCCCTTGAACGCGCCGGCGGCCGTCGGGTCGTGCGCCTTGTCGTTGATGATGTCGACGAACGTCGCGCCGGCAAGCTCCTGATGCGCCCGGGTGGTGGTGAAGTACATGTTGCCGGGGGTGTACTGGCCCGGAGTGATGAGGATCTGCGAGATCAGGTGCTCGGCCCCGCGGCCCTGGTGCGTCGGCACGACATAGGGGAAGCCGTACACGTCCTGCACGGCCTTCTCGAGCGCGTAGAACGATCGCGAGCCCGCGTAGGCCTCGTCGCCGCGCATCAGCGCCGCCCACTGCGTGTCGCTCATCGCCGAGGTGCCGGAGTCCGTCAGCAGGTCGATGAAGACGTCCTCGCTGCGCAGCAGGAAGGTGTTGTAGCCGGCGCTCTCCAGCGCTCCCTGCCGATGCTCGCGGGTGGTGACGCGCATCGGCTCGACGGCCTTGATCCGATACGGCTCGGCATTGATGGTCTTGCTGTCGACAGACACGGCACACTCCTGACACTGCAACGGAGAAGACAGCGGGTATGACGCTGTTCGCGACCCATGGTCGCGGTGCCGGTTCAGCGGGGCAAGCCACTGGGCGCCGTCTGGCGCACAATGCGCAACCGTGCACGCGCTTGCGATGCGCGGGTGCACAGTCTGTGCACCGCTTGACATCTCGTCATTTCCGGAGGATCAGTGACTGGCGAGCGCGACGGCCAGCAGAACGATGACCACCGAGCCGATGAGCGAGGCGAGCGCGAGCGACCGCGCGGCCTGCTTGCGGCCGGTCCCTTGGAGGTAACCGTGGACGCCGGAGATCGCCAGAACCAGCGCGAAGACAACGAGTTTCGCCAATAGCGTGCGCCCGTAGCCGGGTTGCAGCAGGCTGGCCCAGGTGACTCCGGCGTGCATCGCGAGCGCTATTCCCGTCGCGACCTGTAGCGGCAGGAACAGTGCGAGAGTGTAGATGCCGAAGGTCTTCCCGAACGAGGTGCGGACTGAGGCCGCCAATTCGGGCGAGAGCTTGCGCTGCAACAACGGGATCAAGAGGAGGCTCAGCGTCAACTGTCCGCCGACCCAGGCCATCGCGAAGATGACGTGGGTGAAGCGCACCAACGCCCACGCCGTGATCACTGGAGGCTCGCCGCCGGGACGTGGTACACGGCCCGCACTGTATCGGGCTCGGCACCGTTGGCCCTAGGGCTCGCGTCACAGTACGGATGTGACCGCGGTGCCGATCTAACTGCGGTGCTGATATGACGGCAGCGCCGTTCGCGCAGCGCGAACATCGTCATAGGCGGACCCGTCGTATTGTGAGTGAGTGCTCACTCAGATATCGTGGTGAACGATATGACAACTAGTCTGCAACCGCCCGTGCAGCCCGCCGTGCCCACCAGCGTGCCCTCGTCAGGGACCGTCGATGAGGACACCGACGCCCGCCCGCTGCGCGCTCCCGCACTGCCCGCGGACGAGCGCCGCGCCGCGATCGTCGCTGCCGCTACGCCGCTGCTGCGGGAGTTCGGCCGCGGCGTCACCACACGTCAGATCGCCGACGCCGCAGGCATCGCGGAGGGCACCATCTTCCGCGTGTTCGACACCAAGGAGCAGCTGCTCGACGCCGTGGTCGAACACGTCCTGGACGTCAGCGAGACTGTGTCCGCGATCCGATCCGCACCGGCGGCGGCGCCGCTGGCCGAGCGGGTGCATTACTGCGCCACCGTACTCACCGAGTGGCTCTCGTCCGTGTTCGACGTGATGATCGCGTGGCACAAGCGCGGCCCCGCACCGGAGCCCGGCGACGCCGGGAGTGACGCCAAGCCGCACCGCAACCCCTACCAGGAGCGGGACCGTCGCCAGGCGGAGGTGCTGGATGCACTCACCGACGTCCTGGCACCCGACCGCGACCGGCTTAGGTGCAGCCCGGCTCGCGCCGCACACCTGCTGCGGCTCATGGCGTTCGCCGGAACACACCGAATGATCACCTACGGTGATCGCCTCACGCCCGAGGAGATCACCGACGTGCTGCTGCACGGCATCACCCGACCCGAAAGCTGATACCGCCCATGCTGTTACGCCTTCTTCGCCGCTACTTGCGCCCGTACGCCGGTGCACTGACCGCGGTCGTCGTCCTGCAACTTGTCGGCACCATCGCGGCGTTGTACCTGCCGAGCCTGAACGCCGACATCATCGACCAGGGCGTCGCCAAGGGCAACACGCACTACATCCTCGGGATGGGCGCCGTGATGCTCGGCGTGACCATCGTGCAGATCGCCTGCTCCATTACGGCCGTGTTCTTCGGGGCGCGCACCGCGATGGCCTTCGGCCGGGACGTGCGCGACGCACTGTTCCAGCGGGTCGGCACCTTCTCCGACCGGGAGATCCAGAAGTTCGGCGCGCCCTCGCTGATCACCCGCAACACCAACGACGTGACGCAGGTGCAGACGCTCGTCGTGATGACCTGCACGTTGATGGTCGTCGCGCCGATCATGTGCGTGGGCGGCATCATCATGGCCCTGCGGCAGGACGTCGGCCTGTCCTGGCTGCTGGTGGTGGCCGTGCCGGTGCTGCTGATCGCCGTCGGGCTGATCGTCATCCGGATGGTCCCGCAGTTCCGGCTGATGCAGAAGAAGATCGACGCCGTCAACCGGGTGCTGCGCGAGCAGATCACCGGCGTCCGGGTCGTCCGTGCGTTCGTCCGGGAACCCTTCGAGACCGATCGGTTCGGCGTCGCCAATGACGAGCTGACCGGGACGGCGCTCAAGGTCGGCAAACTCATGGCGCTCATGTTCCCGACCGTGATGCTGGTGATGAACGCATCGTCGGTCGCCGTGCTGTGGTTCGGCGGCCAGCGGATCGCGAACGGCGACATGGAGGTCGGCACGCTGACGGCGTTCCTGTCCTACCTCATCCAGATCCTGATGTCCGTCATGATGGCCACGTTCATGATGGTGATGGTCCCCCGGGCCGCCGTCTGCGCCGAGCGGATCGGCGAGGTACTGGATACCGAAACGTCGGTGCTGCCGCCGGTTTCGCCGATCACACCGGCGTCGAACACGGGTGCGGTGGAGTTCCGGGATATGACGTTCGCGTATCCGGGCGCGGACGAGCCGGTGCTGCGGCGCGTCAACCTCACGGCCGCGCCGGGGCGGACCACGGCGATCATCGGCTCGACCGGCTCGGGGAAGTCGACGCTGATCTCGCTGGTGCCGCGACTGTTCGACGTGTCGGCCGGGCAGGTGCTGGTCGACGGTACGGACGTGCGCGATATGGAGCCGGATGTGCTGTGGTCCCGGATGTCCCTGGTGCCGCAGCGGTCCTACCTGTTCTCCGGCACCGTGGCATCCAACCTGCGGTACGGAAACCAGGACGCGACGGACGAGGAGCTGTGGCACGCACTCGATATCGCGCAGGCGCGGGATTTCGTCGCGGCCATGCCGGGCGGGCTGAACGCGCCCATCGCGCAGGGCGGCACCAACGTGTCGGGGGGCCAGCGGCAACGTCTCGCGATTGCGCGCGCGCTCGTGCGAAAACCGGAGATCTACCTGTTCGACGAATCGTTCTCCGCCTTGGATGTGGCGACGGACGCACGGCTGCGTGCGGCGCTGCGGCCGTTCACGCGGAGTTCCAGCGTGATCATCGTGGCCCAACGGGTCTCCACCATCAAGGACGCGGACCAGATAGTCGTCCTGGAGAACGGCGAGGTCGTCGGCACCGGGACGCATGACGAGCTCGTCGACACCTGCCCGACATACGCGGAGATCGTGGAGTCCCAGCTCGCGGCGGAGGCGGCGGCATGAGCGACGTCAACGGCCACTCGAACGAAAACGGCCACACCAACGGCGCCGCAGGGTCGCCGGCGTCGGACGGGGCCGCCACCGGCCCGGCGGACAGCGGTCCCTCCGACGCCGAAATGATCAAGCGTGAGGCTCGATCCCGTAGCGGCCGGCACGGCCACGGCCCGTGGGGCGGCGCCGCCCCCGCCGAAAAGGCGTTGAACTTCGGCCCTTCGGCCAGGCGCCTCGTCGGCCGGCTCGCACCGCAGCGCGGCAAGGTGATCGCGGTGTTCCTGCTGTCGATCGCGAGCATCACGCTGTCGGTGATCGGCCCGAAGATCCTCGGGCGCGCGACGAACATCATCTTCGACGGTTTCATCGGCGCCCAACTGGGCAAGATCCCGAACCTTCCGCCGGGCGCCACCCGCGACCAGGTCATTGCCATGTTGCGGGCCAGCGGGCAGAACAACTTCGCGGATCTGCTCTCCGGGATGAACGCCGTTCCCGGTGTCGGCATCGACTTCCACGCCCTGGCGGTCGTTCTGATGTGGGTCGTGATGCTGTACGTCGTCTCGTCGATCCTGATGTGGGCGCAGGGCTACATCCTGAACTACATCGTCCAGGGCGCGGTGCTGCAGCTGCGCGCCGACGTGGAGACGAAGCTGAACCGGCTGCCGCTCAAGTACTTCGACAAGCAGCCGCGCGGCGAGATCCTCAGCCGCGTCACGAACGACATCGACAACGTGTCGCAATCGTTGCAGCAAACCATGTCTCAGATCCTCAACAGCGTGCTGACGGTGATCGGCGTGCTGGTGATGATGTTCGTGATCTCCCCGGTGTTGGCCGTCATCGCCCTCATCGCCGTGCCGCTGTCGGCGGTCACCGCGGCGCAGATCGCGAAACGGAGCCAGCAGAAGTTCATCGCCCAGTGGCGCTACACCGGTGATCTGAACGCGCAGGTCGAGGAGGCGTTCACCGGCCACTCGCTGGTCAACGTGTTCGGCCATCGCCGCGCCGCGGAGAAGCAGTTCGCCGACAAGAATGCCGCGCTGTACGAGGCATCGTTCAAGGCGCAGTTCATCTCGGGCATCATCATGCCGGCGATGATGTTCATCGGGAACCTCACCTACGTGCTGGTCGCGGTGGTCGGCGGGCTTCGAGTCGCCTCGGGGTCCATGACGTTGGGCGACGTGCAGGCGTTCATCCAGTACTCCCGGCAGTTCACCCAACCGCTGTCCCAGCTCGCGTCCATGGCGAACGTGCTGCAGTCGGGCGTCGCGTCTGCGGAACGGGTGTTCGAGCTGCTCGATGAACCCGAGCAAACGCCGGACCCCGAGCACCCGGTCACGGTGACGGCCACCCGCGGTCGTGTCGAGTTCGAGAACATCTCGTTCTCGTACGAGGCGGACAAGCCCCTGATCACCGACCTGTCGCTGGTCGCCGAGCCGGGACACATGGTGGCGATCGTGGGTCCGACCGGCGCCGGCAAGACCACCCTGGTGAACCTGATCATGCGCTTCTACGAACTCGACCGCGGCAGGATCACGCTGGACGGCACGGATACGACGACCATGACGCGCGACGGCCTACGCTCGAAAATCGGCATGGTGCTCCAGGACACGTGGCTGTTCGGCGGGACGATCCGCGACAACATCGCCTACGGGCGGCCCGGCGCATCGGAGCAGGAGATCCTGGCCGCCGCGCAGGCGACGTACGTGGACCGGTTCGTGCGCTCGCTGCCGGACGGCTACGACACGGTCATCGACGAGGAGGCCAGCAACATCTCCGCCGGGCAGAAGCAACTCCTCACGATCGCCCGCGCCTTCCTCGCCGACCCCGCCCTGCTGATCCTCGACGAGGCGACCAGTTCGGTGGACACCCGCACGGAGGTCCTGGTGCAGCACGCGATGGCGGCGCTGCGCACGAACCGGACGAGTTTCGTGATCGCGCACCGACTCTCGACGATCCGGGACGCCGACGTGATCCTGGTGATGGAGCAGGGCCGGATCGTCGAGCAGGGCAACCACGCGCAGTTGCTACAGCGGCGCGGAGCGTACTTCGCCCTGTACAACGCACAGTTCGTCGCGCCGACGGCGGAGCCGGATGCTGAGCCCGACACCGCGCAGGGAGCCGCGGTTCCGGCCGGCTGAACTTCCCGATCAGGGCGCGAAGAATGCGGCCACCTGGGCGTCGGTGACGTCGTCCAGGTGCGCCGGCTGCCAGCGCGGCTGCCGGTCCTTGTCGATGATCTGCGCCCGGATGCCTTCGGGGAAGTCGTGGTGCGCCGCGAAGCGCACGGACAGCACGAGGTCCTGTTCCAGTACCTCGGCGAGCGCCATCGACGCCGCCCGGCGGATCGCCGCCAGCGTCACCGCGACGGCGGTGGGAGACATGCCGGCTAGGGTTTGGGCCGCCTGGCGCGCCGCCGGGTCCGGATCGGAGCGCAGCGCGGAAAGGATCGCCCGCGGGTCGCCGCCGCGGTAGCACGTGTCGATCCAGCGCCGGCACGCCGGCCAGATCACCCCCGGGGGCGGAGCTGCGGCGAACGAGGAAACGATACGAGAAGCGTCATCGGCGGTTTCGATGCCCCGGAGCGACGTGACCATCGCCTCGAGACTCGCCGCCGGCACGAAGAAGTCGGCGAGCCCGGCCGCGATCGCGTCCCCGGGTCCGAGCCGTGCGCCGGTGAGTGCGGCATGCGTTCCCATCTCGCCCGGCGCGCGCGACAAGAGATAGAGCCCGCCGACATCCGGCGACAGCCCGATCGCCGTTTCCGGCATGGCGAGCTGGGACGATTCCGTGACGACGCGGATGCGGGCATGTCCGGAGATGCCGATGCCCCCGCCGAAGGTGATGCCGTGCATCACGGCGACCACGGGCTTGGCGTAATCGGAGATCTCCAGGTTCATCCGATATTCATCGGCCCAAAACTCTTGCGGCGCAGGCGATTCCCCGCGGATTCCGTCATAGACGGCGGCGATGTCGCCGCCCGCGCAGAGCCCGCGATCCCCCGCCCCGTCGATGAGCACGGCCATCACCGACTCATCGGCCGCCCATCGGTGCAGGTACATCCGCACCGCGCCGATCATTTCCAGGTTCAGTGCATTGATCTTCGACGGCCGGTTGAGCCGGATGTGCCCGAGCCGGCCGTGCACGGAGGCGACAACGGGTTCTTCGACGGTAGCTGTCACCGGGCCACCGTAGCGCCCCGTCCGATCACCCTGTCGGATCGCCCCATCCGATCGCCCCGCCCCATCGCTCCGCCTGCTGCCCGCGCGCCGCGCGCGGGAACAGGCGATGATGGATGCCAGCAACGGCACGCCCGCAGAGCCCTGGAGGCCACATCATGCAGAAGTTCAGCCTCGACGCGATCGCCCGCCAGCAGCAGACCAGGGCCAGCGCGGCGCCTGCCGGGCGCGCGGCGGAGACCGTGTACGGCGGCAGCGATTGCGCCTTACGGCAGACGGTGGTCGCGCTGCGCGCCGGCACCGAGCTGGCCGAGCACGACAACCCCGGCGAGGCAACCGTTCAGGTGCTGCAGGGGCGGATCCGGCTGGTGTCTGCGGAGACGAGTTGGGAGGGCCGGCAGGGGGATCTCCTGGTGGTGCCGAATGCCCGCCACTCGGTGGCCGCGGTGACCGACGCCGCGATCGTGCTGACGGTGGTCAAGGCGCGGGCATAGCGGGGTAGACCGGCGGGGATAGGTCGGCCGGGCACAGACCAGCCGGCATAGCTCGACCGGGCCGCGACAGTCCTGCCAGCTCAACCGCTCTCGCGCGCGATCAGCGGCGCACTCACGAGCCGGCGGACCGGTTCGGCGGGCCGCTCGGTCCCGATCAACTCGACCAGCAGGTCCGCGCATACTGTGCCGAAGTGACGCGGTTGCAGGTCCACCGCCGTGATGCGGGGCGTGTGGAACTCCATCAGCGGACTGTCGACGCCGGACGCCAGCAGCACGCTGTCGCCGACCACGTGACCCAGACTCCGCAATAGGCCGGCGATCCGGACCGCGATGCCGTCGCCGCCCGCCAGCACCGCGTCCGTCCCGCCGTCCGGATCGAACCATTCCGCGAGGTCGCTCAACAGCTTTGAGTTGCTGCTGCGCGCGCTCGTCAGCGCCACCCGCGGCTGCAAACCCTGTTCCCCGCACCAGGTTCGATAGCTGCGTTCCAGGTCGAGCGACCACGTCGAGATCCGTTCGATGAGGATCAGTCCGGGCCGGCGCGCGCCGCGGGCGCGGAACCGGTCGAAGACCGCCCGGGTGCTCGCATCGTTCGGCGACTCGACCAGCCCCCACGGGCTGCCCGCGCCGCGCGGCGGCGTGTCCCCGGACACCACCGGGAGCGCTTGGTGAAGGATCGCCGGCACACCGCGATCGTGCGCGTGCGGCTCGATCAGGATGTACCCGTCGACATCGGGAAAGCCTTCCGTGGAACCGGTCTCGTGCGAGCTCGGCAGGATCACCAGCGAGAGGTCGTGCCGGTGCAGCGCTTCGGCGACGCCCCGCGTGGTCTCGGTGTAGTACCCGAACGTGCTCGCCGTGTTCGGCATGTACAGACCCACCATGCCGGTCCGCGCCCGCCGCAGCGCACGCCCCACGCTGCTGGGGCGATAGTCCATGCGCTCAGCGATTTCTCGGATCCGCCGGCGCACCTCGTCGGACACCCCCGCCTTGCCGTTGAGCGCCACCGACGCGGTGGCCGTCGATACGCCCGCGGCTCGCGCGACATCGGCCAGGGTTACTGGCATCCCGTCACCTCCCTTTCGGATCTTTCGAGCCAACCCTTGTCGAGGTGCGGCCGGAATGCTATGAATACCCGTAACCTAATCGATTAGGTTCGAGGAATCCACCGATCCAGGAGCGCCGGCATGGGCCACCCCGAACTCGAGATCGCCTTCGTACAGGGCGCGATCTTCGACGGCGTGACGCCGCGCGCGGTGCGTACCGACGTCGGCGTAGCGGGCGGCCGGATCACCGCCCTCGGGTATGACGCCGTTCGCGCCGGAATCGGCGCAGGCACCCGTGTGATCGACCTCGCGGACCGGTTGCTGCTGCCCGGTTTCAACGACGCGCACGTGCATCCCACCGAGGGCGGCGTCGAGCGCCTCGGCTGCGACCTCTCCGCTGCGCGCGATCGCGCCGGGTACCTGGACACCGTTCGAAGCTACGCGGACTCGCATCCCGGCGCGCCGTGGATCGTCGGCGGCGGCTGGGCGCAGGCCGCGTTCCTCGCGGCACGCCCCGACCGGCGCGACCTGGACGGCGTCTGCGCCGACCGGCCCGTGGTTCTCGCGAACCGCGACCACCATGCCGTCTGGGCCAACACCCGTGCGCTCGACGTCGCCGGAATCGACTCCGGCACACCGGATCCCGCCGACGGGCACATCGAACGGGAGGCCGACGGAACGCCGAGCGGTGTGCTGCACGAGGGGGCCCAGCAACTCCTCCTGCGGCTCGCCCCGCCGCCCTCGCTGGACGACCTCTACGCGGGCTTCCTCGAGGCGCAGCGCTACCTGCACAGCGTCGGGATCACCGGATGGCAGGACGCGCTGATCGGCGACTACGGCAACCACAGCAGCCGCGAACTCGAGGTCTACCAGCGGGCGATCCGGCGCGGTGATCTCACGGCGCGGGTGAACGGCGCGCTGTGGTGGGACCGCGACCGCGGGAGCGAACAGATCGCCGACCTGGTGGCGCTGCGAGAGCGGTACCGACACGATCTCTTCCGCGCGACGACGGTCAAGATCATGCAGGACGGTGTGCCGGAGAACCGCACCGCCGCGATGATCGACCCGTACCTCGAGCCCGAATCCGGGCTACCGGGCACACATCGTGGGCGGTCGTTCCTCGACCCGGCACGGCTCGCCGAGTACGTCACGGAACTCGACGCCGCAGACTTCCAGGTGCACTTCCACGCAATCGGGGATCGGGCCGTGCGAGAATGCCTCGACGCCGTCCAGGCCGCCCGTCGAACCAACGGAAACGGCGGCGCCACACACCATATCGCGCACCTGCAAGTCGTCCACCCCGACGACGTGCCGCGCTTCGGCGCCCTGCGCGTGGCCGCCAACATCCAACCGCTGTGGGCCGCCTACGACCCCCAGATGACCGACCTCGACATCCCCCTGCTGGGCGCCGAACGCGCGGCGCAGCAGTACCCGTTCACGTCGCTGGCGGCACAGGGGGCCGACCTCTGCGCCGGATCGGACTGGCCGGTGACCTCGGCGGATCCGTGGGCCGGCATCCACGTCGCGGTGAACCGGCAGCACCCCGCCGGCACCGCCGACTGGCACCCCGACGTCTTCCTGCCGAACCAACGGCTGACCCTCGCCCAGGCGCTCGCGGCCTACACCTCCGGCTCCGCGCGCATCAACGGACGGCACCGCGAGACCGGGGCCATCCGCCTCGGATACGCGGCCGACCTCACCATCGCCGATCGCAACCCCTTCGACCTGCCGAGCGAGGAGATCGGCACCATCCGCACGGAGCAGACGTTCTTCGCCGGGCGGAGCGTGTACCGCCGCGAGACCGCCCGGGTATGACGGCGCAGCGCTTCCACCCTCACTCCGACCTACCGAGAACAGCCGAGGAACCGTCCATACCCCGCAGACCCACTCCACAATCCGCGCAACAGCCCACCTGACAGCCCATTCGATAAGGAGCCCCACGTGTACCGTCGCCGAATCCTGAGCATCACCGCCGTCTCCGCACTCACCGCCGCACTACTGGCCGGATGCGTCAACAATTCCGAGTCGGGCGGTGCCCCGACCTCGTCATCCTCGTCATCCTCGTCGTCCGGCTCCTCCAGTTCGGCACCCGCCGTCGACAAGGACGCCGCGGCACTGGTGCCCGAGAAGATCAAGACCGCAGGGCATTTCGTGGTCGGCAGCGACCTGACGTATGCGCCCAATGAGTACAAGGACGCGAACGGCAACGCGATCGGTTGGGAGATCGACTTCCTCAACGCGGTCGCCGCGAAACTCGGTCTCACCGTCACCTACCAGGCCGCGACCTTCGACACGATCATCCCGGGCATCACCGGCGGGAAGTACGACATCGGCCTGTCGTCGTTCTTCGACACCGCCGAGCGGGAAAAGGTTGTCGACATGGTGAACTACTACACCGCCGGCATCCAATGGGCCGCCAAGGCCGGGAAGACGATCGACCCGAACAGCGCCTGCGGGCTGACGATCGCCGCCCAGAACGGGACCACCGAGATCCTGGACGACCTGCCGGCCAAGACCAAGGCGTGCACCGACGCCGGGAAACCCGCCATCAAGGTGCTCGGCTACGACACGCAGGACGATGCCACGAACGCTGTCATCCTGGGTCGCGCCGACGGGCTGACCGCCGACGCCCCCGTCACCAACTACGCGATCAAGCAGACCGGCGGGAAACTGACGCAGGCCGGCCCGGAGTACGAGAAGTTCCTCTACGGCCTGCCGGTCGCGAAGAGCTCCGGCTCGCTGAAAGACGCGCTGCAGAAAGCGATCGTCGACATCCAGAAGGACGGCGAGTACGACGCCATCATGTCGAAATGGGGTGTCGAGTCGGGCAAGATCACCGACATCACGATCAACGGCGCCGGCTCTGGCGCAGGCAGCTGACATGTCCGCTGTGAACGTCGATGCGGTGTCGCCCGCGCCGGTTGCCGGCGCGGGCGGGCCGCATCGGATCGACGCGATCCCGTTGCGGCATCCCGGCAGGTGGACCGCGGCCATCGTGCTCATCATCGTCGTGGTGCTGTTCCTGTACGGAGCCGCGACGAACCCGGCCTACAGCTGGGACTACTACGCGAAATACATCTTCGACCAACGGATCTCGAAGGCTGCGACCGTCACGTTGGAGCTCACGGTGCTGTCCATGATCCTGGCGATCCTGGTCGGCGTGCTGATGGCGGTGATGCGGCTGTCGCCGAACGCCGTGCTGCGCGGCGTGTCCTGGACGTACCTGTGGATCTTCCGCGGTACCCCGGTCTACGTGCAGCTCGTGCTCTGGGGCCTGTTCGCCACGATCTACAAGTCGATCCGCGTCGGGATCCCGTTCGGGCCAACATTTTTCACCATCACGTCGGCCGACGCCATCTCGGTGTTCTGGCTGGCGGTGATCGGGCTCGGTCTGAACGAGGCCGCGTACATGGCCGAGATCGTCCGCGCCGGAATCATTTCCGTGAACCACGGTCAGATCGAGGCGGCCACCGCGCTCGGGCTCACCTGGTGGCAGACGATGCGGCACATCACCCTGCCGCAGGCGATGCGCATCATCATCCCGCCGACGGGCAACGAGGTGATCTCGATGCTGAAGACGACCTCACTGGTGACGGCGGTCCCGTTCACGATGGACCTCTACACGCGGTCGCGCGACATCTCCGCCGAGACGTTCACGCCCATCCCGTTGCTGCTCGTCGCCTCCACCTGGTACCTCGCCTTCACGTCGGTGCTGATGGTCGGGCAGTACTTCCTGGAGAAACATTTCGCGAAGGGCCTACGCCGGGCGGGAGCACACGGATGACGACCGATCCGACTCAGGGGCAGGCCGGTGATGCGGCCGCGGGCGGCGCCGGCGCTCGGGTCCCGGACATGGTCCTGGCCGAGGACGTCTGGAAGAACTACGGGAGTCTCGATGTGCTCAAAGGGATCTCGCTCCGCGTCGGGCGCGGCGAGGTGCTGTGCCTGATCGGTCCGTCGGGTTCGGGCAAGTCCACGTTCCTGCGGTGCATCAACCACCTGGAGAAGGTGAACGCGGGCCGGCTGTGGGTGGACGGCGAACTCATCGGCTACCGAGAGCGCGGCGGCGCCCTGCACGAGATGCCTCCGAAGGACGCGGCGCGGCAGCGCCGGAACATCGGCATGGTGTTCCAGCAGTTCAACCTATTTCCGCATATGACGGTGCTCGACAACATCACGTGCGCACCCGTTCTCACTGCCGGGGCCAAAAAACCGCAGGCGCAACAGCGCGCTCGGGAACTGCTGGACCGAGTCGGGTTGGCGGACAAGGCTTCTGCCTATCCGGAACAGTTGTCCGGCGGCCAGCAACAGCGGGTGGCGATCGCACGTGCGCTGGCCCTCTCGCCGAAGCTGATGCTGTTCGACGAGCCGACGTCGGCGCTGGACCCGGAGCTGGTGGGCGAGGTGCTCGACGTGATGCGGGATCTCGCCGACGCCGGGATGACGATGGTCGTCGTGACACACGAGATGGGCTTCGCGCGGGAGGTCGCGGATACGGTGGCATTCATGGACGGCGGGGTCGTCGTGGAAATGGGTGCGCCGGGCGACGTGATCGGGAACCCGCAACACGGACGCACCCGAGCCTTCCTGTCGAAGGTGTTGTAGCGATGGAGGTCTCGGGATGACGGTCGCGGTCGAGGTCGTTCGGTCCGGGCTGGTCGAGTCGGTCCATGAGGCGTCCGTCGTCGTCCTCGACTCGGCATCCGGGCCGGCGCACGTCTGGGGCAATGCGGGCGTCGTCGCCTTTGCCAGGTCGGCACTCAAGCCGCTGCAGGCCACCGCGATGGTCCGCGCGGGGCTACACCTGCGCGGGGCGGAGCTGGCGGTCGGCTGTTCCAGTCACGACGCGACCGAGGCCCACATCGCCGTCATATCAGGGATTCTCGCCGGTACTGGCATCGACGCCGGCTCGCTGCAATGCCCTCCCGCCCTGCCCGGCGCGGACGATGCGCGCGACCGCTACGTGCAGGGCGGCGGCCGGGCCGATGCCCTGCACCACGAGTGCTCCGGCAAACACTCGGCGATGCTCGCGACCTGCGTGGCGAACGACTGGCCGCTAGGCAGCTACCTCGCGCCGGATCACCCGCTGCAGGCGGCAATCCGCGACTGCGTCGAGGACCTCACCGGAGATCGGATTCTGGCCACCGGCATCGACGGCTGTGGGGCACCCACCCATGCGGTCGGCCTCACCGGGCTGGCGCGAGCGTTCTCGCGACTGGCGTCCGCCGACCCCGACTCCGCCGACGGATGCGCCGCCGCGGCGATGCGTGCCCATCCCGTGCTGGTCGGCGGTGTGGGCCGGGACGTCACGGAGGCGATGCGCACCACCCCCGGCCTGGTCGTCAAGGACGGCGCCGAAGGGATCTATGCCCTGGCCCTTCCGGACGGCCGCGCGGCCGCGTTCAAGATCCACGACGGCGGCCTTCGGGCGGCTCCGCCGCTGGTGCGCGCGATCCTCGCCTTCTGGGGCGTCGACACCGAGGCGCCGGCGGCGTGGGGCCGGCCGCCCGTGCTCGGCCGCGGCGCCCCCGTCGGCACGATCCGCCTCCGCGGCGACACCCTGCCGCCCGCAGACACCGTGTCCTGACCGGCAGATTCCCCGACGGGCTGGCATCGAACGATCGGCCGCACCGGTCGGGCTGCCCGCTGACATGCCGAATGGGCATGCCAGCGGGGTTTCTCATTGCTGACTGTCCGGGGCGCCCTGCTCGGCGGCCTTGCTCGGATTGGGGAGACTGGCAAGGTCGAGGTCGACTTCCTGGCCGTGGATGCCGACCACGATCCGGGCAGTCTCGGCACCGGCAGCCGTGAGGTAGCCGAACAGCGTGGACAGCAACATGTCGTTGCGGTTTTCCAGCCGGGAGACGGTGCCTTGTCCGACTCCGAGCTTGGCGGCCATGTCCATTTGGGTCAGGTCGCCGGCCTTGCGGATCATGGCCAGGCTCATGGCGTGCGCACGGTCCATCTCACGAATCTCGGCGCGGGCCTGTGCGATGTCGGCGGCGGTGTCCGGGTCGGCTAGTAGGCGCGTCAAGTGTTCATTGCCGTGTACGAATGCGGCTTGATCGTTCTTCATGGCTTGTCCTTCATTTGCCGGTACCACCGGTCGATCGATGCGTCGGCGCGGGCACCGACACTGTCGTAGAACACGTCGCCCATCGTGGCTTTGTCGGCCGCGAACAGGGCCACGACTACAGTGTCCGGCTGCTCGGGCGGGAAGTAGCAGATGACCCGCACCGCCACGCCGGCAACGAACGGATGCGAGGTGCGCCAGACCGGGTAGCGGTGGGACTGGCGAACCCACTTCAACGATGCCGTCTCGTCACTCCGCTGCGGTGCGGCTGTCAGCGACTGCAACTCGGCCAAGGCCGCCAGCACCCAGCGCCGAACGGTGCGGGCGTGTTGGTCGCCGGCCTTCGCTTTGGCGTCCAACCGGTCGAGCCAATCCCCGAAATCGCTCGGCTAGTCGATGATCACCCCTCAACTATGTCATGGAACACATATCGATTGCAACGCATATCTGCGAGGTTCGGCGCCACTACTCGGCGAGGGCCGGTTCGCGAGTGTCGGACGGGCTGGCTGGCACAGGCCCGATCATCAGATGCCAATCGGTGTAGCATCTGATGCATGCGAACGACACTCGACATCGACAGTTCGGTGCTGAAGCAGCTCAAGGACTATCAACGAGGCAGGGGTGAGTCTCTGGGTGCCCTTGCCTCCGAGTTGTTGGCCAAGGCGCTTGCCGAAGAAACTCAGCAGCCGAGACCGCTGCCGCTGGAATGGATTTCACGCCCGATGGGTGCCCGTACCGACCTGGAGGATCGCGATACCGTCGAACGACTCTCCGGCGCGCAGTACGGGTCTGCCCGATGAGTGTGACCATCGACGCCAACATCCTGCTGTACGCCTCCGACGAGCAAAGCCCCCGCCACGACGCGGCCGCCGCGTTGCTCGCGCAATTGGCCGCCGGACCCGGCCTGGTCTACCTGTTCTGGCCGGTGGCCATGGCCTATCTTCGGATCGCCACCCACCCGAACATCTTCGATCAGCCGCTCGATCCAGCTGAGGCGCGACGGAACCTGAGTCAGTTCATCGGACGTGCGCACGTGCGGTGTCCCGGAGAGGCAGAAGGGTTCTGGCAGGCGTATCAAGACCTCGTCGGCGCCGACACGATCCGTGGCAACCTGGTGACCGACTCGCACATCGCAGCGCTTATGCGCCAACACGGAGTGACCACGATCTTCACCGCGGACCGAGACTTCCGTCGCTTCACCGGAATCACCAGCCGGGATCCCTTTGCCGAGGCGACCGGTCCGGCCAGTCGATGATCGCGCATCGACAGCGTCATGGGCGACCCACCGATTGCGATGCACCGGCCGGGCGCGGGGTCAGTGCCCGACGAGGGCAGGTTCCCGATCATGGCTGCGACTGCGCGAACCGGGCATATCGGCATCCGGCATGTTGAGCCAGTCCTCGAACTCACGCGGATTCGGCAGCGGGTGCCGCGGCTCGCGATTGCCGGACGGGCCGCCGCCGAACGCGACGCGCAGGGCGAGATCCGCGCCGTGGGCGACGGAGTCGCCGGCCGCCGGCGCCTGATCGATGACCACTCCCCCGTTGCCGTTCACGGCCTGACCATCGGGGCCGACGGCCCGCGGCGTCAATCCAGCCGCCCGCGCCATATCGCGGGCTTCCTCCCAACCGAACCCGACGAGGTCGGGGACGCTGATGCGGTGGCCGGCCATGACCCGATGGTAGGGCAGAACCGACGGCGCCGCCCCGGGGCCGAACAGGCTCCGGGGCGGCGCCGAAGCGGTCTACTTGCCGTGCTTCTCGACCGCGCGCGCCTCGGTGAAGCCGAGCCACGTGAAGACCGCGGTCCCCAGCGCAACGCCGGCCAGCAGGCCCAGGCCGAGCGAGTAGTGCCCGCTCTGCCCGTACACGAGCCCCATCACCAACGGCGGGATGAACCCACCGAGACCGCCTGCGGCGCCGACGATGCCGGTGACGGCACCCACCCGAGCCGGCTCCACCAACTCGGCGACGAGGGCGAACACCGCGCCCGCCTCCGCGCCGAGTACCACGGCCAGACCGAGGAGCATCACCGTCCCCTGCGGCATGAGGTGCAGTCCCATCGCCGCGCCGTAGGCGAAGACCGCCGTGAGCGCGAAGCCTGTGGTCAGGACCTTGAGCGCCCCCACCTTGTCGGAGAGGTACCCGCCGATCGGGCGTGCCACCACCGCGAGCACCACGAAGCCGGCGGTGCGCAGCGCGGCGTCGCCACGCGTCATGCCGTAGCTGTTGACGAGGTAGGTCGGCAGGTACACCGAGAATGCCACGAACCCGCCGAATCCCAGCGCGTAGAGCCAGCTCAGCCGGAGCGTGACGGGATCCTTGAGCGTGTTCCAAGCGCGAGCCCAGATCGACCCGGCCGCAGTCGATTTCCCATGGGCCGGCGGGTTGACCAGCATCGCCCGGGCGATCAGGGCGTAGATGGCGAGCAGCACCGCGACGAGGGCGAACGGCGCCGCATGGCCCCACTTGTCGGCGATCTTCACCGTCGTGAATGCGGCGATGGCGGTGCCGCCCATGCCGGCACCGAAGATGCCGACCGCCGTGCCGCGTCGGGCCGGTGGGTACCAGCCGTTGACCAGCGGGACGCCGACGGCGAACGAAGTACCGCCGACACCGAGGAAGAATCCGCCGATCAGCACGAGCCAGTAGTTCACGCCCACGAAACCGACGAAGAGCACCGGAAGGATCGTGAGCCCGGCGATGATGGGGAACATCGTCTTAGCGCCGAGCCGGTCGGTCAGCGCACCCACCGGGATGCGGCCCAGCGACCCCACCACGACGGGGACGGCGACCATCAGCGCCTGCTCGACGGAGGACAGCCCGAACTGTTTGCCGAATCCGGGGCCGAGCGGGCTGATGAGCGCCCAGGCCCAGAAGCACAGCGCGAAGCCGATCGTGGCCAGCACAAGCATTCTCGCTGCGACTCCTCCGCCGAGAGCCTGGGCGTTGTCGCCCTGAGGGGCGCGCACCGGTGCGGACGCTTTCGCCTCTTCTTTACTGCGGATACTCATTGCGGTGACCTCTCCATGATGACGAGCGGCTGGCACCGCTTCCTCGGAAAGAGTTCAGCGGAAATTGCGCCGCGGCGGTAGGGACTTCGGTCCCAGACCGGGCCGCAGAGGTCCCGAACGGGTCCCCTGGGCACGTGACGTCGATCACGTTCAGCCTGACACGTCGTCATAAACGTGCTGGTCAGGCGCACATCGCATGATAGCGGCAGGCTACGACCTTCGGCGTACGGCGGCGGGCCGAAGGACCCTGTCCGGGCTCGCGCAGAGGCGGCAGTGTGGCAGGTAAGGACCACACAGCGAGGAGTGCGGTGATGATGGGCTGGTACGGAAACGGCGGCCACATGCTCTGGTTCGGCCCGGTCATGATGGCCATTTCGGTCGCGCTGATCTGCGCCGGGGTCGTGGTGGTCACCTACCTTCTGGTGCGTGACCGGCGCTCGTCCGCGGCGCCGCCCGGCCTCGGCTCATTACAAGGTCCGTTGCAGGTTCTCGATATGCGCTTCGCGCGCGGCGAACTCGATGACGAGGAGTACCAGCGGCGGCGGACCATGCTCACGGGAGGGCGGTCGTCATGACCAGGCTATTGATCCTCGGCGGCGGGACCGCGGGGACGGTGATCGCGAACAAGCTGCGCCGCAAGCACTCTCGCGAGGACCTTCGCATCACCGTGGTGGACCGCGACGACGCCCACCGCTACCAACCCGGTTACCTGCTCTTGCCGTTCGGTCGGCGCGACGGCACCCGTGCACTCACGCGGTCGCGGCACCGGGCGCTCGCCCCGGGCATCGAGATGGTCAGCGGTGAGATCGACCGGGTGCTGCCCGCCGAGAACGTGGTGCTGCTCGGCGACGGACGGCGCCTGACCTATGACCACCTCGTCATCGCGACCGGGACCACGCCGCGGCCGGACCAGACGCCGGGCATGGACGGCCCACTGTGGAAGAAGAAGATCTTCGACTTCTACTCCTTCGACGGGGCCGTCGATCTGCGCCGCGCCTGGCGGGACTTCCACCGGGGCCGACTGGTCGTCCATATCGTGGACACCCCGATCAAATGCCCGGTCGCGCCCATGGAGTTCACCTTCCTGGCCGATGCCGACCTGCGTCGCCGCGGTGCGCGTAGCCGTGTCGACATCACCTACGTGACACCGCTTTCCGGTGCGTTCACCAAGCCGGTGGCGTCCGAACACCTCGGCTCGATGCTCGATGCGCGCGGCATCCACCTGGAGCCCGACTTCCTCGTCGAACACATCGACGACGAGACGTCTGAGCTTGTCTCCTATGACGATCGCCGCATCCCGTTCGACATGCTGGTGACCGTGCCGCTCAACATGGGCGCGGACTTCATCGCACGGTCGGGCCTCGGCGACGAATTGAATTACGTGCCGGTCGATCAGGGGACGCTGCGCGCCACCGGCTACGACAACATCTACGCGGTCGGCGACGCCGGCAACATCCCCACGTCGAAGGCCGGCTCCGTCGCGCACTTCGCGGCCGAGGTGTTCACCGAGAACTTCTCCGCGATGCTGCGCGGCCAGCCGGAGAAGGCGCGATTCGACGGCCACGCCAACTGCTTCATCGAATCCGGCAGCGGCAAGGCACTTCTCATCGACTTCAACTACACGGAGGAACCGCTGCCGGGCAGGTATCCGCTGTCCCGCATCGGCCCGATGCGGCTGCTCGGTGAGAGCCGGATCAACCACTGGGGCAAACTCGCCTTCCGCTGGATCTACTGGCACGTGCTACTCCCCGGCCGACCGATACCGCTGCCGGCGCGCAAACCGACGTCCGAATCGAAGACCCACAGCCAACTCAAGGATGTGACGAAATGACGACCACCACCATCGGGGATCGCGAGATCCACGTCGACGCTGAGGGATTCCTCACCGACCCCGAGGAATGGGACGCGGAGCTTGCCGAGAAGCTGGCCGCGCAGATCGGGATCGAGATGACGGTCCGGCACTGGGAGGCGATCCGACTGGTGCGATCCGACTTCCAATCCCAGCACGAATCCCCCACCGTGCGCCGGGTCAGCATGCTCACCGGCATCCCCATCAAAGACCTCTTCACCCTGTTCCCGGCGAAACCCGCCAAGAAGATGGCCTACATCGCCGGCGTGCCCAAACCACGCGGATGCGTCTGACACTGGAATAGGAGCACCACCATGACCGCAACACAGCCGCTGATCGTCCCGGACTTCGACACCGATACCTCCGGGCGGACGCTGGCCATCATCTGCTCGAAGGGCAACCTCGACATGGCTTACCCCGGGCTGATTCTCGCGAATTCGGCGCTCGGCGAGGGCGTGACAGCCCATCTGTTCTTCACGTTCTGGGGTTTCGACCTGATCACGAAGAGCCGCATGCGCAAGCTGAAGTTCACCCCGCTCGGCAATACAGCCACGCACATGTGGCAGGGCCTGGGCGGCATTCCCGGCATGACGGGCATGGCCACGAAGCGCATGCGGAAGGCGATCGCGTCGGTGGACGTTCCCGACGTCCCGGAGTTCCTCGACCAGATCGTCGCGTCCGGCGGTCACCTGTGGGGTTGCCGCATGTCCGCCGACATGAACGGCCTCACCGAGGCCGACCTGCGTGACGATGTCGAGGGCATCATCAGTGCCGCCGACTTCATCGAGAAGACCGCGGGCGCACAGCTTCTCTTCATCTGAGTCGCCCCGCCGGGAGGGGTTACGGAGCGGCCGGTACGCCGTAGGGCGGCCGGCCGCTTTGTGGCATGAGTGCGCGGCAATCGCCGACGGCCGCCGTTGGCCGCTGCCGCATCAGGTCGGCATCGAGTATGACGCTGTTCGGCGACGCATGCGCCGCCATGCATCTACGCTGCGCCAGCGCCCCGCCGAGCGGTCCTCGGAAGCAAGCGGGCACGGGAGATGGGCACAGCGGGAGTTGGGCACAGGAAACGGGCGTGTCGCCGACCTGGCTGTGCCTATTGACCGCTCAGGTCGGCGACACGCCCGTGAGGGATCCTCAGCGAGCCGGTCAGTCGTACTGGCGGACGATCGCAACGGGGCACTGAGCCAACTTGCCGACCGCACGGCTCGTGGAGCCGAGGAACGCGCCGGTCAACGGGCCACGGCCGCGGGTGCCGACGACCAGGAGTTGTGCCGTCTCGGAGTAGTCCACCAGTGCCCGGGCGGGCCGGTCGTAGACGACAACGCTCTGCGTGACCACATCCGGATACCGCTCCGCGTAGCCGGCCAGACCCTCCGCCAGCAGCCGCTTCTCACGCTCGACGATCTTCAGCCAGGCGTCCGATCCGCCCGCCACACGGTCGAACTCGGGCAGCGTGGCATCGCTCCAGGAATGCACCGCGATGAGCTCAGCGCCGCTCTTCGACGCGTACTCGAAGGCGAATTCCAGTGGCGCCTCGTCGAGCGGCGAACCCGACACGGCCACCACGACGGGACCGGAGTCCGCCGGCGATCCATCCGCGCGGTCGCGCACGATCACGACCGGGGCGTGCGACCGCGCGGGCAGCCCCAGCGCCGTCGAGCCGATCATGAGATCGGCCAGCCCGATCCGCCCGGTCGCCCCGATGACGACCATCCGCGCTGCGGCGGACTCGCGACTGAGCACTTCGGTCGGCCCCCCGACGTGTTGCACCTCGGTCACCTTCACCCCGTCGGCGACCTCCGCCGCGGCGGCATCGGCTTCCGCAAGGAACTTCGCCCCGTCCGCGCGCGCCGCCGTCCGCAGGTCGTTGATGTACAGCGCAGCGGTCGGGTAGGGATCCCGTGGCAACCGTGGAACGGAGTGCACCAGGCTGAGCGGAACCCCCTGCCGCTTGGCTTCACGGGCCGCCCACCGCACGGCACGTATTCCCGCCGAAGACCCGTCGACGCCGACGACGATGGGCGTGGTCGCTACCGATGCATTCATTTCGCTGCTCCTTCGCGGTCGCGTAATTCAAAAACCGACACCCTTAGCGCAGCACGGGACAGGGGCGCGCCGTTAGAGCCCAAGGTCCCCCCGGGCGGGACGAAGTGCCCCGGCCGCACCGACGCCGGGCTGGCTACCGTGGCGAGTAGTGCATACCGGCACCGGAACCGGCCGGCGCGCGCTGCCGACCGCGCCGGCCTCACGACGGCAGCACAGGAGGGGGAGGCCCTACATGCCGCCATCTGCGCGAGCCGACTCCGGCGTCGTCTCGGACCAGCGCACGCCCGCGCCCCCGTCGTCGCGGACGCCGGAGTTCCGCGGGCAGGTGGCGCTACTGACGGCGACGGGGGTCGTCGGCTGCGCGGCGGCCGTCGCCGCATGGTTCGGCGCGAGTTCTGTGGCGCGCTGGACGGTGATCGTGTTCGCCGCGGTGATCGCGCTGCGTCTAGGGGTCCGCATCGTCCGCGATCTGCTGCGCGGCCACACCGGCATCGACATCCTGGCGTTGACCGCCATCGTCGCGACCCTCGCCGTCGGCGAGTACGCCGCCGCCATGGTGATCGTGATCATGTTGACCGGCGGCGAGGCGCTGGACGAGTACGCGAGCCACCGGGCGAAGCGGGAGCTGACCGCGCTGATGACCCGGGCGCCGCGGGTGGCACATCGCACTGTCAGTTCCAACAGTGCCGAAAATGCCGGCCAATCCGAAAAAGCCGACCGCGTCGAGAGTCCCGGTGGTTGCGAGAGTCCCGGTGGTTGCGAGAGTTCCGATGACGGCGACAGCACCCGAGGCTCAGCGATCGTCGACATTCCCGTCGACACAGTGCAGCCGGGCGATGTGCTTCTCGTGCGTCCGTCGGAGATCGTGCCCGTGGACGGCGTCCTGCGCTCCGAATCGGCGTCCTTCGACGAGTCGTCGCTCACCGGCGAGAGCCTGCCGGTGGAACGAGTGACGGGCGAACCGGTGATGAGCGGCGCCGTGAACGGAACGGCGGCCATCCTGATGACGGCCACGTCGACCGCCGCCACCAGCCAGTATTCGCAGATCGTCGACCTGGTCCGGGAGGCGACGGAGGGCAGGTCGCCGCTGGTTCGCCTCGCCGACCGGTACGCCCTGCCGTTCACCGTGGTGTCCTATGCGATCGCCGCCGTCGCGTGGATCGTCTCCGGAGACGCGGTCCGGTTCGCCGCGGTGCTCGTCGTCGCGACCCCGTGTCCGCTACTGCTGGCCGCCCCGGTGGCCTTCCTCGGCGGGATGAGCCGCGCCGCCAAACACGGGATCATCGTGAAGAACGGCACCGCGCTCGAGCTCGCCGCACACGTGCGCACCGTCGCGTTCGACAAGACGGGCACGCTGACGGACGGCAGGCCCATACTGCTGCGGGTCGTCACGGCAACCGGCAATGACGCTACCGGGGACGAGGTGCTCGCAGCGGCGGCCGCCGCCGAACAGCACTCCTCACATGTGCTCGCCGCGTCCGTCACCCAGGCGGCAGTCGACCGCGATCTTCCGCTCGCCGATGTTGCGGACGCGGAAGAGTGGGCGACGCATGGTGTCAGGGCGACCGTCGGACGACACGAGGTCGTGGTGGGCAAACCCGCTTTCGTCGCCGAAACCACCGGCGCCGTCGAGGAACTCGACCTGTCCGGTGGCGAGCTCGCGGTCTACGTCGGCATCGACGGGCGCTACGCGGGCGCGCTGCTGCTGGCCGACCCACCGCGCCCGGACGCCGCCCAGGTCGTCGGTCGTCTCCGCGCGCTGGGGATCGAACACGTCATGATGCTCACCGGCGATGCGGAGCCCACCGCGCAGGCGATCGCCCGGCAGGTGGGGGTGACCGACGTGCGACCGGAGTGCCTGCCCGTCGACAAGGTGACCGCGGTCCGCACGGAACGGGCGCGACCGATCATGATGGTCGGCGACGGGGTGAACGACGCGCCGGTGCTCGCCGCCGCGGACATCGGTGTCGCCATGGGTGCACGCGGGACCACTGCCGCGGCGCAGTCGGCGCTCGCAGTGCTGCTGAAGGATCGCCTCGGGCTGGTCGCCGACCTCGTGGCGATCGGGCGGCGGACGGTAGCCATTGCGCTGCAGAGCATCTGGATCGGCATCGGCCTGAGCATCGTGCTGATGGGCGTCGCGGCGTTCGGGCATCTGCCGCCGCTCTTCGGCGCGCTGAGCCAGGAGGCGGTCGACCTGGCGGCGATCGGCAATGCGCTGCGGGCCTTAACGAACGCGCGGCCCAACGCGCGGGTCGACACACACCGGAGCGCCCCGCCGGGCAGCGACGCGATCGCCCCGACCGAGCAGTTCACCGCGCCCTGACCGGACATCGCCGCGCCGACCGCGGTCTATCGCGCGGGCGCGGCCGAGAACAGCGTCATACTCGTTGCGGCTCAGCCGACCACATAACTGATCTTGAACAGGGCGAGCAGTCGCTGCGCGTTGGCGATCTCCGAAACCCGAAGCGGCGTAGCGGTTGCCGCGTAGTCGACGTAGTACATGTAATTGACGCCCAACAGGTATGCGCCCGCGTCGGCACCGCGCTCGATCCCGCCGATGGCCGTGTCGTCGCTGGCGTATCCCAGCGTGACGCCGTTGTTGGCGGCGCGACACTGCAGCGCGTGGATGTACTCGTGCCGCAGGATGTCGAGAATGGCGTTGTCCGGCAGGGTGTCGTCGATCCACACCGTGCAGGTCGGGAACCAGGTGAGCCCGGCCGCGTTGTCCAGCCCGTGCGCCGGGTTCGTGTCCAGGGATGCGATCTCCTTGCCGCCATGCGGCAGGTACGTCATCGCGAGGGTGAGTTTCGCCGTGAACGTCGAGAGCCCCGCCGCGGCCGCCAGGAACCTCGCGTGGGCATCGTCGGCGATCGTGCCGGCAGAGGTCTGCGCGATGTTCAGGCTCAGCGCGGCCTTCGCCGTGATCAGCACGGCTTGGCCGATGGTCGGCGCGGTCCCGAGCACCGTGACCGCCGTGATCGCACCCTTCGCGCCGGCCAGGGAGGTGAGCGTGGACGTGTCGATGGCGGCGGCGGGGACGGTCAGCAGCGGGGCTCCGAGCGCACCGGCCAGCGGCCCGACGGCGAGCGCGTCCGGGAACCCGGTGAGGCCGTTCGCGAGGAATGCCCGGGTGCCGGCGGCGTAGTGCACGCCATCGGCATTGGTGAAGGTCTTGCGCGCGTAGCTGTAGAGCGACGCCGCGGTCGCGAACCGGTTGGCGCCGGCGATCCGCTGAACACGCTGCACCCCAGCGGATTTCGCCTGGGCGATGACGCCGTCCGAGATCCGGTCCGCGCCGCCGAGGACGATGAGCTGCTGGATGCCCAGCGCCTGGATCGCATCGGCCGCGGCCGTCGGCAGGCTCGTGTCCGGGGTGAGCAGCACCGGGAGGCCCCAGGCGTTGCTCAGCGGCCCGGCGGCCAACGCGTCGGCATTCACCGCGCCGGACGCGAGGATCGCGGTCGTCAACGAATAGCTCGGGCTGACACCCAGGTTCACCGTGCCGGGCATGGCGGTGTCGATCGCCTGCGCAGCGAGAGCCGCTGTGGCATAACGGCTGTCGCCCGCGACGCGGTGCACGTACTCCCCCGGCGCACCGGTGACGTCAGCCGCGATCGACCCCAGCGCTGTCGCCACGGCATCCGACACCGAGTCGGTACCGCCCATGACGTAGATCGCTGGGTCTGTCGACCCGGTGAGCACCGCTCGGACCGCCGCGGCCGCCGTGGGTTCCAGCGTCTGGCCCGACGTCAGGACGATGGGCGCGTGGACCTCACCTGCGAGGTAGTTCGCAGCCAGCGCATCGAACCCACCCTTGGCGGTCGAGCCGTTGGCCACCACCACCGCATCGGCCGTGCCGAACTGGGTCGCGATCTGACCGGCGGTGGCATACCGGTCGGCGCCGCCGATGCGTTCGGGCAGTGCGGCGCTGGCCACGACATCCGCTGCGGCGCCGGCACGTTGGGTGCCGTGCGCGCCGATCGGTGGGACATACGGGTCGACCATCGCGATGCGGCCTGAGCCGCCCGGATCGGGCACCGCGTCCCCTGGACGGGCCGCTGCCGTACCGCTCGCTGCAGCGACCGGCGCGGCCACAACGACCGGCGCGGCCAGCACTCCACTGCCGACCACGAGTGCCGCGGCGACGGCAAGAACCCGCCCGGCGAATGCGGCTCGCATATGTGCCCCTGTTCTACGCAAGTGATCCCGCGGCGCGCACGAACACGCGTCAGGACACAGACACGAGCGCCATACGGACGGGGATCGGTAGATGAAGAATACGATGCACCGGTCGGGCCACCGTCCAACTCGCCGCGGTCGCGTGACCGTGCGGCTGCACATCAGGGGCGACGACCGGCCGCAAGCCGCGACGACCGCGAGAGGGGCCAGCCATGGCCGAGGGCCTGACCGTCCTGTTCATGCCGGAATCGGCCTATGGGCCGACCAATCAGTGCATCGGGCTCGGAAAGGTGCTCCTCGACCGCGGGCATCGGGTGGTGTTCGCCTCCGAACGATCTTGGGCCGGCAAACTCGAACCGTTCGGGTTCGTCGAGGCGCTCGTCGATCTCGCGGAGCCCGATCCGGCAGCCAGCGGCGATGCCGCCGGCCAGTTCTGGATCGATTTCATCAACGACACGGCGCCCGAGTTCCGCAAGCCGACGATCGACCAGCTCGAATCCTTCGTGCAGCCGACGTACCAGGCGCTGATCGACGGCGCCCGTTTCGTGCAGCCCCAGCTCGAGCGCATCATCGCCGACCAGCGCCCCGACGTGATCGCGCTGGACAACGTCATCACCTTCCCCGCGCTGGTGACCTCCCGCGCGGCGTACGTCCGCATCGTGTCGTGCAACCCGCTGGAGATCCGCGGCCCCGGTATCGCGCCGGTCTTCTCGGGCTACCCCGCGGCGGACCGCTCCGGGTGGGCGGAATTCCTGGACCGGTTCGACCGCACGCACGGCGCCATGTGGTCCACCTTCGACGAATGGGTCCAGCAACAGGGCGCGCCCCCGCTCCCGGCCCGCGACTTCGTGCACACCTCCGCCGATGCGAACCTGTACGTCTACCCGGAAGAACTCGACTACGTCACAGACCGGCCGCTCGACGCGACCTGGCACCGGATGGATTCCAGCGTGCGCGAAACGGACGAGCCCTGGGCGCTGCCGGCACGGTTCGCCGACCGTAGCGGTGGCCGCGGAGTGATCTATCTGTCGCTCGGATCCCTGGGCGGCGCGGACATCGGCCTGCTGCAACGGCTCATCGACCTGTTGGGCGGCACCCAGCACCACGTGATCGTCAGCATGGGACCGCGCGCGAAGGAGATCCGCCTCGCCGGGAACATGGTCGGCGCCGAGTTCCTGCCGCAGACCAGCATCATTCCGCAGGCCGACCTCGTAATCACGCACGGCGGCAACAACACCGTCACCGAGGCCATGCACTTCGGCAAACCGATGATCGTCCTGCCATTGTTTTGGGACCAATACGACAACGCCCAGCGCGTCCACGAAACCGGTTACGGCGTCAGGCTTTCCACCTACACGTTCGCCGACCAGGAGCTCCTCGACGCGGTGCAGTCGCTGCTCTCCGATGACGACGTTCGGCGGCGCGCCGCGTCTGCCGGTGCGGCCATCCGCGCTCGCGACGGGCTGCGGGTGGGCGCCGACGTCATCGAGGCCACCGGGCTCAAGTACCGGGCCACGCGCCACTGAGGCGGACATGGACGACTTTCCGCTGGCCGTTGAGCGGCACGGCGATCGGTACATGGTGCATCCGGTCGGTGAGCACCCGAGCTCGGGGCTGATCACGTGGCTCGCCCAGCGGCAGGACGCGCCGCCGGGGTTCCGCGTGGTCCGCGGAACCGTGCCCATCGCCGACCTACCGCGCGTCGACCTATCGCTTGTCGACCTACCGCACGTCGAACGGCCGATCACCGTCGACCAGACGAACAGATCCGTCGTGGTGGCGGAACGCGCGGTGGTGAAGTGGACGACCGGACCGTTGCGCGGCCAGCATCCGGCGTCCGAGCGGCTGCGCCGGCTGATCGCCGCGGGATTCGACGCCATGCCGCCGATCTGGGCCATGGTGGAGTGGCAGACGCCCGACGGACACTGGGTTCCGGTCGCTGTCACGACCAGCCTGATCCCGCACGCCACCGACGGGTGGACGTGGTGCCTGGCCGAGGCCGCAGCCTGCACCCGAGTCGACGCGGTCGCCGCGAGCGCCGGACCTGCGCCCGGTCCGGGGCCGGAGCGATCCTGCTCGTTCGCCGTCGACCTCGGCAGCCTCACCGCCCGCATGCATCTCGCCCTGGCCGATACACCTACCGGACCCGTTGCGACACACGGAGATTTCCATATCGGGCAGATCCTCCGGGACGCGTCCGGCCGCATGTACGTGATCGACTTCGACGGGAATCCGACGGTGAGCGCCGAGGACAGGATCGCGCACCGGCCGGCGGCCTACGACGTCGCCGGCATGCTGATGTCGCTGGAGAACGTCGGTCACGTGCTGCGCCGGCATCACCCCGAAATCTCCGAGCAGGCGGTGATCGGCTGGACGGAGTCGGTCTCGACGGAGTTCCTCGCCGCCTACCGATCGATCGCGGGCGATCTGCTCGACGAGGCGCTGCTCGAGCCGTTCGTCATCGATCAGATCCAGCGGGAGTTGGCCTACGCGGAGGCGCATCTTCCGGGCTGGCGGTACGTCCCGGAGGCCGCGCTGCGACGTCGGGGAAGGCAGTGACGCCGGGGGTGCCCGTCACGTCGGACGAAGCAGCGGCCTCGAGGGAGGCCATGACGCCGGGCGAAGCGATCGCCCCAGCGGCAACTGTGACGCGAGAACTGTTCCGCCCCGAACCCGCGATGCGGCGCCGCAGCCAGAACGGCGCGTCCAGCACCGCGAACAGCACCACGGCGACCCCGGCCGCGGACGCGATGTAGACCGGCCACGGGCCGAGCACCGACAACAACGACGCGCTCGGCGGGATGTGCGCCAGGTACATGTAGTTCGCGCCCAGCTTCCAGTCGGCAACCGCATCCACCGCGGCGAGACCGACGGTGATCCCGAACACCCACAGCGGCGCGAACCGCCGTGGCGCGGCCCGCATCCCGATCGCGAGATACAAAGCGGCCATGACGATTCCGATGTGCGCGACGACGAAGACGAAGAACTCCAGGTGCGGGAACGACGCGCCGAGGTCCGGCGTGACGACGCCCTGCAGCGTCCCCGCGAGCCCCCAGAAATACGTCAGCTCGAACCCGAGGCGCCAGCGCGGGAACCAGCATGTGACTACCACGATGATCGCGGCCACATCGCACAGCTGCAGCGGCAGCGAGTTCCGCACCGTGAACGTGCCGTCCACCACCGGCCCGAGGTAGAACGCGACCGCAGTCGCGGCCAGCACCACCGCGAGGCACCGGCTGATCACCAGCGCGACGCGCGCCGACGACCGCCGTGCCACCACACACGCCAGCACGGTGAGGACGGCGCCGATCCCGACCGCCACCCAGTACGCACCATGCGCGCCCATGTCTCCATGGTGAACGAAACGCCCGAATGACGCCCGGCGAAGCTGCGCGCGACCGTTCGGGCGGCGCGCCCGCGGCACGGCGCGGCAAGATGGTCGGGTGGAGAACGCACATGGATGAAACTCGCGATCCGGGCGCGCAATGGGCACGACGGTGGCAGTGACGGCAAGCATGGCGACGGATATGACGCCGTTCGCGGCAGCGCCGCAGCACCTCACCTATATCCCCAGCCCCCCGATCGACGGCTTCCCGATCGGGCCGCTGTACGTGCACTTCTACGGGCTGATGTACGTGATCGGCATCGCGCTCGCCATCTACATCACTCGGCGCCGATGGCAGGCCGCCGGCGGCGACGGCGAGCTCGTCTACGAGGTCGCCATCTGGGGCGTGCCGGCCGGGATCGTCGGCGGGCGCATCTATTTCGACATCACCACGCCGTTCGACATCACCCCGAAGACCTGGTGGGGCCCCTTAGCGGTGTGGAACGGCGGCCTGGGCATCTGGGGCGGCGTCGCGCTCGCCGCGGTGGTCGGCGCCTGGCGGGTGCGCCGGTCCGGAGCCGGCGTCGGCGAGTTCATGAACGCGGTCGCGCCCGCGCTGCTGGTCGCGCAGGCGATCGGGCGGATCGGCAACTACTTCAACCAGGAGCTGTTCGGCAAGCCGAGCTCCCTGCCGTGGGCCGTGGGGATCAGCCCGGAGGCCCAACTGCGTGGTGGCATCCCGGCTGCCGACGTGACCGCGGGTATCGGCACCTTCCAGCCGTCCTTCCTGTACGAGCTGATCTTCGACCTCGCGTGGGCCGCGGTGCTCGTCTGGCTCGGCCATCACCGGCGGATCCGGCCGCAGGGCCTGTTCGCCCTGTACATCGCCGGCTATTCGGGCTACCGCATCTTCGAGGAGACCATCCGGGTCGATTCCTCCGCGTACTTCCTCGGCCTCCGGCTCAACTTCTTCGTGGCGCTCGCCATGACAGTCATCGGGCTGATCTGGTTCGCGATCGTGCAGTTCCGCCCGTCGGCAGGTCGCGAAGAGCCGGACAAGCCCGACGAGAGCACCTGCGCAGCAACCGCTATCGACGCAGACTCCGAGGCCGCAGGCGTCGTCGACACAACAGACGCGACCGGCGACGAGGCCGACGATACGAACATCCCCGCCCCGTCGCCGCCCGACCCGCCGAACCGGGTATGACGGGCTTCGCGCCCGTCGCGGCATGCCCCTGACGAAGCGGCCCGGCCCGCGAACATCGTCATAGGCGGTGCGGCGTTTCTCCGGGAATGCGCTGGAGGTAACGGATCTGGTCCGTCATGTCGTCTCCCCCGATGGCAGCAATCGCGCGAACCAGCGCCGGCACGCCAGCGGCCCGTCGTGCGAAGCGCGTGGACAGCGAAATCACCAGGCCGTGGTGGTGATCGCCGCGGATCGCGTAGTCGGCGGCGATGCGGAGGAAGTCCACGAGGTTCTCGGTGAGCAGTGCGTATCGCGCCTCCTGCGCGGCGCGGAAGACCTCAGCATCCGGCGCACCCGCAAGACCGATGTCCCGGACATGGACCGCGGTGATTCCCTTGTCCGTCAAGGCATCTCGCAGCGCCGGCGAGAACATCTCATCCAGCAGCAGCCTCACCGGATATCGGCGCTTCGAGTCCGTTCGCGGTGCAGATCGATGCGGGCCTGGATTTCGTCCGGAAACGCGGCGCGGTAGGCCCGGGCGGCATCTAGCTGAGCGCGCGTCACCGCACCGTCCGCGATGAGATCGGCTGCGGCGCCGCCTGTTTCACCATAATCATCGAGCCACATGGCGATCTCCCACACGTCAGGGCCGCCGATGAGGCCCGCGCGCCGGCCGGCCGGCCCGTCCCGGAAGACGATGAGTGGATGGTCGTCGTGCCGCACGCCCTCCTCGGCGTATCTGCGCAAGCGCTCCGACATCGTCTCGCCCGCCGCGCGCGACTGAAGCCGAAGCCGGCCGGCGAGGCCGTCGTCCAGACGCACCGACACATTCACCGTCATGTCGACAACGTAGCACGTTGACAACAGGCGGCGGGCCGCTGCTCAGTGCTGCTGGATGCCCTTACTGATCGCACCGCGGAAGGCGCTGCTGAAGGCCGCTGCGCGGCGGCGCAGGTGCCGCCGGTCGATGCGCCGCCGGGGCGGGCGGGCGGCTGCGGACTGCCACCGGTAGAACCACGATTTGCCGATCTCGATGAGCACGAGATACACGGCGACCATCAGCGTGAGCACCGCGAAGAACCGGAACGGCAGCACCGCGAAGCCGAGCAGCGGCCCGAGCGGACTGGCCGGCAGAACGGCCCCGACCACCACCACGCCGATCGCGGCGAGGGCGAGCGGCAGGCTGGGGCGGCTGCGATAGAACGGGACCCGCCTGGTCCGGATCGCGAAGATGACGAGCGTCTGGGTCGCGAGGGATTCGACGAACCAGCCGGAGCGGAACTCGGCCGGGCCGGCGTGCAGCATCCACAGCATGACGCCGAACGTCGCGAAGTCGAAGATCGAGCTGATCGGGCCGAACAGCAGCATGAACCGGCGGATGAGCGAGATGTCCCAGTGCGAGGGCCGGCGGAGTTGGTCGGCGTCCACCTCGTCGGTCGGGATCGCGAGCTGGCTCGTGTCGTAGAGCAGGTTGTTCAGCAGGATCTGCGACGGCAGCATGGGCAGGAACGTCAGGAACGCGGATGCGCCGGCTGCGCTGAACATGTTGCCGAAGTTGCTGGACGTTCCCATCAGCACGTACTTGATCGTGTTGGCGAAGATTCGCCGGCCTTCCACGACGCCGTCGGCCAGGACGTTCAGGTCCTTCTCCAGCAGGATGACGTCGGCCGCGTCCTTGGCGACGTCGGTGGCGGTGTCGACGGAGATGCCGACATCGGCGCCGTGCAGGGCGAGCGCGTCGTTCACGCCGTCGCCGAGGAACGCGACGTCCTGCCTGGTGGTGCGTTGCAGCCGCACGATCCTGGCCTTCTGTTCGGGGCTCACCCGCGCGAAAACGGTGGTGCGGGAAAGGGACTCGGTCAGGTCGGCATCCGTCATCCGGTCGATCTCGACGCCGGTGAGCGCCGTGGGGGACGCCATGCCGAGTTCCCGGCAGACGGTGAGCGCGACGGTCGCGTTGTCCCCGGTAACGATCTTGACGGCGATCCCCAGGTCGCCGAGGCGGGTCAGTGCCGCCGCCGCGCTGGGCTTCGGCGGGTCAAGGAAGACCAAAAGACCTATTAATTCGAGATCGCGTTCATCGGCCGGCGCGGGCGCACCGGTGCCGTCGAAGGACCGCACGGCGACAGCGATCACCCGGTTGCCCGCCGCGTCCTCCGCCGCGAGCGCGCGCTGGGCGATGGGCGGGATGTCGCGGCACCGCTGCAGAACGGCCTCCGGCGCTCCTTTTGTCACGAGTTCGGTGGTTTTCGAGAGCCCTTGTATCACCGTGGATGTCATACGGCGCTCGTGGTCGAACGGGAGTTCGCCGAGGCGGGTGACGGCGCTCGCCTGCGTGCGCTGGGCGGCTCCGAGGGGCGATTCCCACAGCGCGTCGTCGAGCGCGTTGCCGCCCACCGCCGTCTCCCCGGCGACGGCGACATCGCTTGCTGCGAGGCCGTACCGGACGACGTCCGCCCCGGTGCGCCCGGGCACCGGCAACGCCCGCATGAAGCGGATGTGGCCGTCCGTCAAGGTGCCGGTCTTGTCGGTGAACAGCACATCGATATCGCCGAGATCCTCGATGCACACAAGCCTTTTCACCAGCACCTTGCGCTGCCGCATCCGCCGGGACCCGGCGGCAAGGCTGGTGGACACGACGGCCGGGAGCAACTGCGGCGTGATCCCCACGGCGATGGCCAGCGAGAACAGCAGCGCATCGATGATCGGCCGGTGCAGCGCGATGTTGACGACGAAGATCGACCCGGTGAGCGCTCCCGCGATGTAGACGAGCAGGGTGGAGAAGCGCCTTAAGCCCACCTGGAACTCGGTGTCGAGCGGACGCCCCGTGAGTCCCGCCGCGATCGCGCCGAACTCGCTTCGCGTCCCTGTGCCGACGATGACGCCCGACCCGGATCCACCGTGCACGACGGTTCCCATCAGCGCGCACGAGGTGAGCTCCGCGAAGGATACGGCGGCCGACACCGGCGCTACGGATTTGGCGACGGGGACGGACTCCCCGGTGAGCACGGATTCGTCGCATTCCAGGCCGGTCGTGGTGAGCAGGCGCAGGTCCGCCGGGACGATGTCCCCGAGTTGCAGGTGCACTATGTCGCCGGGCACCAATTCACGCACGTCGACGCGGATGGGCACGCCGCCCCGAGTGACCAGGGCGGTCTTCCGGATCTGCGAGTGCAGCGCCTCCGCCGCCCGCTCGGCGCGGAACTCGTTGGCGAAGCCGAGCCCCACGGACAACACGACGATGACGCCGATGATCACCGCGTCCGATCGTTCGCCGACGAAGTACGAGGCGGTCGCCGCGGCGACGAGCAGGGCGAGCAGCGGGGAGCGCACCTGCCGTGTGAGGACCGCGAGGATGCCGACATGGTGGGACGCAACGACATTGCTCCCGAACCGCTCGCGCCTGGCCGACGCCTGCTGCGTAGTGAGCCCGTCCGGTCCGACACCGAGGCGCCGGGCGACCTCGTCGGCGGAAAGGCTCGCGGCGAGCGCCATGTCGAGCCCCGGGTCGGCCGGTGTATCAAGTGCCGGATCGCGCGCCGGGTCGGCAGCCCTCATGTCCATCCGCACGATCTTCAGCGTGCTGCGCCGCACCCGCGCCGGACCGAGCCGTTGGTCACGAAGCGCCCGGGCCCTATGTCCCGACCTCGCCGGCGACCGAATGCTCCCCACGCCGACCGCCCCGCAGCCGAGGAGTCAGTGCGGCAGGAGGGTTACGGCACGTAGCGCACGAGGCGGTCGCCGGCCCGGATGAAGTACAGATTCCCGAACGCGTCGGTGGTCAGCCCGCCCACCGCGCCCTGGTAGAGCACGGTCGCCTTCGCGGTGCGCGGGTCGAGCTTGAAGAAGTACCGCCCGTGGTACGTGCCATAGATCCCGCCATCCGCGCCGCGCGCGAGAAAAACGTCATAGGCGGATATCCGGTTGGTGGACGTGAGCGGCGGCTTCGGGTACCCCACATCGCCAAAAGGCTTGCCCTGGTAGACGAATCGCCCGAGCGACGGGCTGTAGATGAGCAGCCAGTCCTGCGCCATCATCCAGATGTTGCGGCTCGGCCCGACCATCAGTCCCTGCACCGACGCCGCCGTCACCGGGAGCGGCACGGTGCGGGCCTGGTCGGTCCGCGTGTCGTAGATGACGAGCCGAGCGTGTGTCTGGGTCGGGGCGATGCCGAGGCCGCCCCACACCAGCGAGCCGCCGTACACGATGCCGTCCTGGTAGGCGAGGCTCACGATGCTCTCGTCGCCGACGAGGTCGCCCTTGAAGGTGCACTGCCCGGTCGCCGGGTCGTAGACGGTGAGCCCGCCCTTCAGGTTTCCGTAGCCGCCCATGGTGCCGATGTAGAGCTTCCCGCCGCCGGCGACCATGCCGTAGGGCCGGTCCTGCCGCTGCGCTGCGAGATCGCAGATCTTCTTCGGGTTCGCCCCCGCGGCGACCGGCTGGCTCGGACTGTAGGCGCCTATCGACGCGCCCGGGTAGATGCCGAGGTAAAGGTAGCCCCCCAAGGTGGCCATTCCCTCGGCCTGACCGATCCCCTGATATGACGACGTTCGGTCCGCGCGCATCGGGGTATACGATGCCAATCCGCCGACGAGATAACCGCTGGCATAGACGTTCTCGTCCGGGCCGCGCTGCAGGGTTTCGATGCCGACGCTCGCGCCGGGCATGCCGGTCACGCTCTTGCGCAGGGCCGCGCCGGTGGTGGGGTTGGCGCCGGCGATCTGCAGGCCGCCGGTGATCGATCCCGCGCTCAGGACGGTTTGCCCGGGGTACCGGGACTGGTCGGCGAGGGCGAGCGAGGCCCAACCGCGGGGCGCCGGATAGGACGTTGCGATCTGGGTGGTGGTGTCCGTGGCGAGGTCGTAGGCCACGAGCAGCCCGTTGCCGTCGCGGTAGTAGGCCTTGCCGTCGAAGGCCGGGGACGCGCCCGGGTAGGAGACGCCTTTGATGGTCGACGCGACCGTCGCGCGGATGCTTCCGCCGCTTTGCTTGGTGACATCGAGGACGACGAGATCATTGCTCGGCGAGAGATAGACGAAGGCCTTCCCCGGGCCGGCGGCGATCTGGTAGGCGAACTGCTGGCCGCGGAAGGCCGGCGGGGTGATGTCGGTGCAGGTGGCGCCCTGCTCGTTGCAGGCGAGCAGGCCCGCCTTGGTTCCGACGCCCACATACACGATACGAGTGGTCAGGTCGACGGCGAGGCTCCGAACGTACTGTTGTCCGGTGAGCTTCTTGGCGTTGACGAAGGTGGTCAGGCCCTTGCCCGGCATGTACTTGTAGACGACGCCGTCCGGGTAGCCGCCGACATAGACGCTGGCGTTGGTGCCGGGGGCGATGGCGAACGGGATCTGGTCGCCGAGGATGGTCGCGACCCGCACCGGCACCGGCGCGCCGGGTTTGTACGCCCAGAGCGCGCCGGGCTGGAAGCTCGCGACGTAGATCGTGCCGTCGGTGGCGGTGGTGGCCGCCCAGGAGCCCGACGGGGACGAGGTATTGAGGTTGAACCACCGCTGGATCACCCCGGTGGCGACCTCGACGACGACCAGATGCGCTGGGACGCTACCGTTTCCGTCGGTGACGGCATAGACGACGTCACGCCCACCGGCGTCCTTGCCGAAAGTGATTGCCCGGACGTAGGTGTCATACAACTGCGGGCCGAGATCGGTGAACTGGCGGGAGATGCGGACGTCGTCAGCGTACACGGTGCCGCCACTCGACGTGGTCGCGCCGATGCGGACGGCGACGTATCTGGCCTTCTCCGGCGCGATGCCGCTCGGGCGGAGCATGGTCCAGCGCGCCTGCCCGGTGTGGGTCGGGGGCCCTTGGCCGATCACTCTGCGCGCGGCGTCGAGGAAGACCAGGTTCACCGTGGCCGTGCCGGACTGCGACAGGGTCTGCAGGAAGGCGGTGTACCGCAGGCCGGGCGTGGCCGGCAGCGGCGCGCTGGTGATGGTCGGCACGGGGCAGCTCGCGATGCTGCGCAGGTACGCCGCCTGGTTCCCTTCGGCGCGTTGATCGGTGGTGACGCCCGAGGCGGCCGAGCAGGAACGGGTCCAGTCGGCCGTCCCGCCCTCGAAGCCGAAGTTGGGGACGAGTAGATCGCCGCTGGGCAGGGGGCCGGTGAACGGGGGTGGTGCTTTCGGCGGTGCAGTGGGTGGCGGCACCGCGAGGTGCGGGGCCGCCGCGGGGTGTGCGATCGGGGCCGCCGCCGCGGTGGGCGCGACAGCCACGGCCAGCGCCCACACCAGTGCGGCCGATGCGACGAGCGCTATCCCCCGGATTCTCGGCGTCACCTGTTCTCCCCTCCTAGGCGCCGGCAACGTCCGACACTGAAGTGACATGTGTGACGGGTGATGCAGACGGGTATGGCCTTCGTAGCGTCCGGCCACGCGGGGTGTCAACCGGCCGCGCCGAGCGAAACGCCCGATGTGGTCAGCGAAATCGGACTTCGAGCGCTTCCGGAACGAGACCGGCGGCGCGAGCCGCGAACATCGTCATACTCGCTGCCGCACCCGAACGGCTGCCGGTTTCGCGACCTGGTCCCCGGCCGGCTACGTCATGCGCCGGGCAACAGAACACAGGCTCATTGACATAATAGGTCGCTAGTGCGACTATTTATGTCATGGCGATAGGGGCAGCCCTCATGACAACCAAGGACGCTGCGTCTCTGCTCGGCGTCGGCGCGCGTCAGATCCAGCGCCTGGTCGCGTCGGGCCGTCTGCACCGCGCCGATGTGGTGGGGGCATCGATGCTGATCGATGCCCGGTCGGCGCAGCGCCTTCACGCGCAAGGCGTGGGCCGTGGCCGGCCGTGGTCGTCGGAGACCGTACAGGCGGCATTGGATTTCGTTCGGATGGGAACGACAGGCAGGTTGGGGGCGACCGAGCGGTCCCGGCTCAAAGCAAGATTGCGCGGTATGTCGGCGCCCGCCCTGGTGCGCGCAACCGCACGGCGATCAAGTGCCACCAACTACCGCGCGTCTGCGTCGTTTCTCGCCGAGCTGCGTGAGCATCTGGTGCTGACGGCCGGCTCGGCGGTCGACGCGGACGCGGGAATCGCAGCCGCGTTGGGGCTTGCCGGTTCGGCCCGGCAGACAGTGGACGGGTACGTCGACCGGTCAGGTGTCGCGAAGCTCGTCGAACGGTTCTTCCTGGTCGAGGATCCCGGCGGGAATGTGACGCTCCGCGTGGCGGGCGGCCTGCCGGAGGGCCGCGTCGCCGATCTAGTCACGGTCGCTCTGGATCTCGCCGGCAGTCTTGACCCGCGGGAAAGGGCCGCCGGTCTCGCCTTCATCGGCACGCGGCTGGCGGCTCTGCGGTGACGGTCAGCAGGCGCATGGTCTCTCTGCCGAACCCGCCCGGCGGCTGGACAAGGCCGTGGCCGTGCGCCTTCGAGCTTGCGCAGGTGCTGCCGGCGGTGAAATGGACCCTCATCGGCGGCTCCATGGTCCAGCTTCACGCGCTTGCCCACGACATCGACGTGGTGCGCCCCACCGACGATGTCGACCTGCTCCTGCATGTCGAGGTCGACCCGACCGTCGTCAGCGAGGCGCACCAGCGGATCACTGGCCTCGGATACAAGCTTCGTGCACCGTCCGACCCGCGCGACAAGGCGGCCCCGCACTACCGGTTCGAGCGCCCGGGCAGCGCCGGTGTTGAGAAGATCGACGTCATGATCGCCGATCACGCGCCGCCGCGGGCTCGGCAACGGCTTCGCGGGCGCCCCATGTTCCGCGTCGATGGCGGAACCCAAGCCCTCCGACGCACGATGATCTATCAGGTCTCGGACGACGTGCTGATCGTCAGGTTCAGTGTTCCGGACGAGCTTGGCGCGCTGATCTTGAAAGGCGCCGCGCATCTTTCCGACAGCAACGAAGCCAGCCGTCATCTGCAGGACGCGGCCGTGCTGGCCGCATGCATCCATGACCATGCGGCCGAAGCGCGGCGGCTGCACGGAAGCGACCGCAAACGGATCGCCCACCTCGCACGCGAGCTGGCCGACCCGATGCACCCTGCGTGGCTCGCGCTGACCGGGAGCGACCGGCAAGCGGGACAGGACACGCTGCGCATACTCTCATCCGCTGGAGCTCCGGGACCGACGGGTGCACCGTGAACACGATCAAGTGCGCGCGCAGGGATGCGCCCTTCGTGCTGTTGCTGCTCGGAAGCGGCGGCGTGAGCCGCGAACATCGTCATACTCGATGCCGCGCTGGAACGGCTGGCGCAGAGGGATCAGCCCGGCGCGAGGAGGCTGTCGGGCCGGCGGAACAGATCAGCGAGGTCGGCGAGGAAGCGGCCGGCGTCGGCGCCGTCGGCGGCACGGTGATCGACGGTCAGGCCCACGGTGCAGCCGAGCCGTACCCCGAGCGTGCCGCCACCGGCGGCGAACGGCATCTCGCCGATAGCGCCGACCGACAGGGCGCAGACCTGCGGCGGCGTGACCAGCGCTTGGAACCTCGTCACACCGAAGGTGCCGAGGTTCGACAAGGTGGCGGTCGCACCCGACATAGCGTCCGGGCCGAGATGGCCGTCCCGCGCGGATGCGACGACGCGCCGGACGTCTCGCTCGACGTCGTCGGCCGGGCGACGATCCGCGTCGATGACGACCGGAGCCAGTAGGCCGACAGGGGTGTCGACGGCGAGCGCGATGCCGATGCGGTCGGCGGGTTGCGGCTGGCCGTCGACCCAGGTGCTGGCCAACTCCAGGTGCAGGCGCAGGGTTTTCGCGAAGGCCACCGCGAGCAGGGTGGTCCAGCCGATGCCGCGGCGGGCGGCAGCGAGCGGGCGGAGGTCGAGATCGGCGTAGGCGGTGAACTGGGGGACGGTGGCACTCTCGGTCATGACCCGGGCAACGGTCTGCCGCACGCTTCGGCGGTAGGTCTCGAGCGCGCTGTCGAATCGGGCACCGTCGGGTCGGGCACCGTCGAGCCGCGGACCGGCCGTCGAGAGCGGCGGCGATCCCGTGGGCGGTGCATCGGGTACCGGGGGCGCAGCCGAGACATATGACGCAGCAGGTAGTGTCGCGCCCGTTGCAGTTGGCACGACGGCGGACCGCTGTGCCGAGGACGGTGCTTTCGTCGCGATCGCCTGCGCGGCACGGTCCACATCGGCCATCGTGATGAGGCCGCCCGTGCCCGTGCCGGTGATGGTGGCGAGGTCGATCTTCAACTGCGCCGCGCGGCTACGCGCCCCGGGCACCACCGGTCGGGGGCCCTGACGGGACGGCGGGGTGGCCAGCCGGTCGGCGCCGTTCGATCCCGGCTCCACCGGCGCGCCCGCGCCGATGGGTGCCGCGTCCGTGTCGCCCGCACCCCCCACGACGCCATCGGGGCCGATCAGGCCTTCGAGCAGCTCGTCGGCCTCGGTGGCGATGTACGCGATGGGGTCTCCCACCGGGATCGTGGCGCCGACGTCCGCGACGATGCGCGCCAAGGTGCCCTCGACCGGGGACTCCACCTCCATGTCGACCTTGTCGGTGAGCACATCGCAGACCGGGTCGCCGGCGCGCACATGCGCGCCCGGTTCGAAGTGCCAGACCACGATCTGGCCCTGCTCCATGGTCATGGACATCTTCGGCATGACCAGCGCGACGTCCCGCATCACAGGTCCTTCATCAGATCGCGGGCGGCCGCGACGATGCCCGGAACCTGCGGCACCGACGCCTTCTCCAGTTGCGGCGCATACGGTATCGGCGCATCGAGTCCGCACAACCGGCGGATCGGCGCCAGCAGGTAATACAGCGCATCCGACTCGGCGATGCGAGCCGCGATCTCGGCCATGAATCCGGCCGTCCCCGGAGCCTCCTGCACCAGCAGTACGCGGCCGGTCCGCTTGACCGCAGTCAGAATGGTCGGCGCGTCCAAGGGCTTGATCGTCCGGGGATCGACCACCGTGGCCTCGATCCCGTCCGCGGCGAGTTCCTCGGCGGCCTGCAGCGCTCGGGGCACCATCACGCTGGTGGCGACAATGGTCACGTCGTCACCCGTGCGGCGCACCGCCGCCTGTCCCAGCGGGATCCGCCCGGCACCCTCGGCCACCTCGCCGGTGGTCGGGTAGAGCAGCTTGTGTTCCAGGAAGATGACGGGGTTCGGGTCGTCGATCGCGGCGAGTAGCAGCCCCTTCGCATCCGCCGGCGTTGCGGGCATCACGACTTTGAGCCCGGGGACGTGGGCGAACCACGCCTCGAGACTCTGTGAATGCTGTGCCGCGGCACCGGTTCCCGACCCGCCGGGCGCCCGCAACACCAGCGGCACGTGCACCGCACCGCCGAGCATGAAGTGGATCTTCGCCGCCTGGTTGACGATCTGATCCATGGCCTGGTTGGTGAAGTCGGAGAACTGGATCTCGACGATCGGCCGCATGCCCGCGAGCGCCGCCCCGACGGCGGCTCCGACGATGCCCAGCTCGGAGATGGGGGTGTCGCGCACCCGTTCGGGCCCGAACCGCTCGAACAACCCGGCGCTGACACCGAACGCCCCGCCGTAGACGCCGACGTCCTCGCCAAAGAGGAATACCCGGTCGTCGGCCGTCATCGCCTCCGCCATCGCTTCGCGCACGGCTTCGGCGTACGTGATCACCCGGCTGCCGGCGGCGCGCGAGGCGTCCTGCCCCGCGCCGCGCACCGCGCTGGGCTCCGTCGGGCGGGTCGGCGGCACGAGCGTCACATGGGCGTTCGGCCGCGCCGGCGCCCCTGGGGACTCCGGCGCCGCACTCTCGGGCGCACTCGTGGTCGCTGGGATCGTCGCTGACATGCCCCTTCTCCCCCTCATTCCGCGTAGACCGAGGTCAGCAGGTCCTCCGCGCGAGCCGGTGGCGCGGCACTGGCGCGGCGCACGGCGTCGCGGATCGCCTCCCGCGCCTCCGATCGCATCGAGTCCACCGCGGCCTGGTCGAGGGTTCCGGCGTCCGTCACCGTCTTCTCGAAGCGCGCGATCGGGTCCCGCGTCTTCCATTCCTCTATTTCTTCGCGGGTGCGGTACAGGTTCTTGTCGCTCTTGGAGTGGCCCCGCCAGCGGTAGGTCTCCGACTCGACCAGCGTCGGTCCTTCGCCGCGCCTCGCGCGATCGACCGCGGCACCGACCGCGTCGTACACGGCCTGGATGTCGTTGCCGTCTACGGTGACTCCCGGGATGCCGTACGCCGCCGCGCGCTCGCTGATGTGCGCGAGCCGGGTCGACTTCGCCGACGACATCGACATCCCGTACAGGTTGTTCTCGCAGACGAATACCACCGGGAGATCCCAGATGGCGGCGAGGTTCACGCCCTCGTGGAATGCGCCCTCGTTCACGGCCCCGTCTCCGAAGAAGCTGATGACGACGGTGTCGGTGCCCTGCATTCGCTGCGCGAGCGCGGCGCCCGTGGCGATCGGGATGCCGCCCGCGACGATCCCGTTGGCGCCCAGGTTCCCGGTGGCCACGTCCGCGATGTGCATGGAACCGCCGCGCCCGCGGCAGTAGCCGGTGTCCTTCGCCAGGAGCTCCGCCATCATCCGTTCGAGATCGGCACCCTTGGCGATGCAGTGGCCGTGGCCGCGGTGCGTCGAGGTGATCATGTCGGTCGGCCGCAGTGGGAGGCAGCTACCGGTCGAGGACGCCTCCTGGCCGACCGACAGGTGCATCGTTCCGTGCATCAGGCCGCGGCCGTACAGCTCCTCGACGGCCTCCTCGAACAGGCGAATGCGCCACATCGTGCCGAGGGCCCGACGCGCGGACTCGGCATTCGAAACAAGCTGGCCCGTCATGACCGCACCAGTCCCCTCACGACATCGGCCGTGGTCTCCGGAAGGACCCCGGTGAGCTGCAGCGCGTCCTGCAATCGTCGGAGCGCCACCAACGGTCGGGTCTCGTCGACGGCGACGTCGTCATAGGTGAGCATCTGGCCCCGCGCCACGTCGCGGACCAGTCGGCATCCGGCGGCGAGCCCGATCGGCAGGCCACGACTCGCCCGCGCCTCGGCCGCGTCGTGCACCGTTCCGTGGACGTGATGTCCGCCGATGCCCTCGAGGACGGTGCCGGACTCCAGGTCGGCCTTCGCGTGGGCGATCACCTCGGCGCGCCACTGCGTGGCCTGGAACGACGGCATGCGGTCGAGCACGGCCTCCCCGACGGATTGCAGCGCCTCGATCGACGCGAGGTGATAGGGCCGGTACAGCGCGAAGAACGGGCCTTTGCCCAGCTTGAGATACTCCAACTCGGCCGTCACCACGTCGTCCTCGGACTTGACGATCACGAACACGCCGGGCGCGACATTGCCGGTGACGTACTCGACGACCGGCCCGGTCGAGTCGACGATCCCGCCGGCGGCCTTCGGGACCAGCGTGGTCGCAAGGTCGGCGACATCGCATGCCACGCCGTGCATTCCGGGCATGTCGACGGTGAACCCCGTCGCGTTGGCGAGCGCGGCCATTTCGATCTGTGTCTTGGTGCCGTCGGTGAAGGAGCACAGCATCTTCGGATTCATGTGCTTGCGCATCGCCTCGTCGGCGACGTCATCCGGGGTGTCGGTCGGGCGCATCGGGTTGTTCTTCCCCTTGCCGGCCGCGACCACCTTGAGACCGAGATCATCGGCGAACTCGACGAGTTTGAGGCATTCCACGGGTTCGTCACCGCGGCACACCGTGTAGACGGCGTCGCCGGCGCGCGCGAGCGACGAGAGCAACTGGCCGACCGTCACGTCGGCTTCGACCGTCATGAGTGCGACATCGCGCCGCTTGAGCAGACAGGAGAGCGCCACCTGCGCGGCCACGTCCGGCACGCCGGAGACCTCGACAACGATGTCCAGCGGCAGGTCCGCCAGTTGGAGGCCATCGGCCAGCACGACCGCTCGGCGATGTTCGACGGCATCGACCGCCTCCCGGACGTCGACAGCCACGAACACGTCGTCTCTGCCTGCCGCCTTCAATGCTCGGACGGCCCGGTCCGTCGCGATATCGGCGACCGCCGCGACCTCTATCCCCCTGGCCCGGGAGATCTGGGCGATCAGCCCGCTGCCCATCTGGCCGGCACCGACGATGCCCACCAAGACCGGCCGGCCGAGATCCTGCTCACGCGCGGCGAGCCTCGTCGCATACCCCATCGGGACCATTCCTTCTATTGACGCGCCGACGGAGCGGGGTCCGCCTGCTGAGTTTCGGCCGGGCGGCGCCGGGAATGATGCCGGAAGTGATGCCGGAAGTGATGCCGGGACCGACGCCGGGAGCCTCGCCACGACGCGGAGGCGCACGCGCCGGATGCGCGCAGCCCAACACCGGCGACTGCGTCACATCTGTGCAGATCTAGATTCACAATAGTGACGTTAGCATGCGGCTGAGGCGGTGCCAACGGGTACCGTGCCCGAGAATCAACCAAACGGCCCGAACTGTCCTGCGCCAAACACGTCAACGGAACACATGCGCACGCGCATAGTCCGCGACCGTTACCTCCGAATAGATACGTCCTCATCGACCATCCCGCAGCCAGATCATGACGGGAAATGAATGTCGCACCGGCCATCACATACCGCGTTTCAAGAAACGATGTCCAACTCGGCCCGGACCTCCGGATCGATTTCGGCGACCGCACTCGAATACGCCTCCGTGGCTGAGGCCGCCTCCAGGGCGACCGACGCGATCTGCCGACATTCGGCAAGGCTGTGATGCTGCAATGCGAAACGCACCGCTCCCGCCGCCGCCGGGGACATGGAAAGACTGGTCACCCCCAATCCGCTCAGGACCAATGCCATGACGGGGTCCGACGCGGACTCGCCGCAGACACCGACGGGTTTCGCCGCCGCTAATCCCGCGCGGACGGTCGTCGCCACCAAATGAAGGACCGCGGGTTGCCAGGGATTGATCAAATCTGCCAGTTCGCTGCTCAGCCGGTCGGCAGCCATCGTGTATTGGGCAAGATCATTCGTACCCAACGACAGGAAATCGACGTGCTCCAGAATCCGGGACGCCTGTAGCGCCGCACTCGGAACTTCGATCATGACGCCGACCTTCGCCAGCCCATGAGCTCGCGCCGTGGCCGCGAACTCCGCCGCCTCCTGCGGGGTCGACACCATCGGCGCCATCACCCAGCATTCGGTATCGCAATCCTCGGCAGCCCGGGCGAGGGCCGTCAGTTGGTCCGACAGCAACTCCGGGTGAACCCGCGACGTGCGATAGCCTCGAACGCCGAGCGCCGGATTCGATTCTGTTGCGAGTGACGCGAACGCGAGCGGCTTATCCGCGCCTGCATCCAGAGTCCGGACGACGACCTTTCGTCCCGCATAGGCGCGCAGGACCTTGCGGTAGCGGTCCGCCTGCTCGTCGACGCCCGGAGCCGTTCGACGATCGAGGTACAGGAACTCCGTGCGGAACAGCCCGATGCCGTCGTGCACTGTCGCCAGGGCGCGATCGACGTCGCGTTCCGCACCGATGTTGGCGAGGACCTCGACCTTGTGGCCGTCCGCCGTCTCGCCTGCGCCGGAATCCTCGGCTCGCCGGAGCTCGGCCTCTCGTCGCCTGGTGACTGCTGCCACGTCCTCCGGCGAGGGATCGGAGATGACGATTCCCCGCGCGGCGTCGACGACCGTGGACGACCCGGATGGAATGCCTGTCACGCCTGGCGCCCCAATGACACACGGGATGCCGTACTGACCCGCGATGATCGCCACGTGACCGGTCGGGCCGCCCTGCTCGGTCGCGATGCCGAGGACAAGGTTCAGGTCGATCAGCGCCGTGTCCGCCGGCGCGAGATCGCAGGCGAGGATGACGGACGGCGCCGACAAGATCGGGATGCCCGGTTCGGGCAAGTTCAGCAGGCGCGCGATCACACGGTCCCGGATGCTCATCAGATCCGTGACCCGCTCGGCCAGATAACCGCCCGCCGCACTGAGCGCGTCCGCCATCTGCTGGGTGACCCGATCGATCGCCGTCGCCGGCCCGAGTCCGGACTCGATCAATTCTCGCGACCGGACGCGGAGGGTCGGGTCCTCGGCCATCATTGCGGTCGCCTCGAAGATCTCCGCGATCTCGCCGTCCATCGACTCTGCTCGAGTGCGGAAGGAATCCGCGAGCACCGCGAGCGTGCCCTCGAGCAGGCCCATCACTTCGTCGAGATCGGCCGGAACCGTTTCGTCGGCGGGCGGTGACGGGCGCCCGCCGACGACGACCGCCGGACCCACGGCCGACCCGCGCCCCACACCCGTGCCTATGAATGTTGTTCGGCTCCGCATCCGAGACACGACCCCCTTTGAACTGATGCCGTGTCCGATGCCGTTCCCGATGCCGTGTCCGGCGCGGCTCGGACGCGCGCGCGGGTCAACGCCGAGCATGGCCGCGCGCGGGCCCCAGGAACCCACTTCGGGACACCGGGCCAGGATTCTGCGCGAGCAGCCCGACTGCCTGCTCCACGGCCTTGTCCATGTGCTTGTCGGATATCCGCTGCGCCACCGTCGCCACCGGCCCGAGGAGATCCACATCGGGTTTGAATCGCGCGAATACGGTCGAGCCCACCATGCGACGGGCCGCGACGATCTGCCGACGGCGGAGGTCGACCACCAGGATCACGGCCGCGCCCCGGAGGAATCCCTTACCCCGACCCGAGACAAGCCGCAGCCCCGGATCGTCATATTCGATGGCCATCTCGCGCACCGCTTTCGAATACGCCCGGTGTTGCAGGTAGCTCAATCCGAACGACAGAACGAACGCAACGATCAGCAGAACGGCGAGGCCGGAGGGGTTGTGCATCTGGGGGCTCCTCGGATTCCTAGCCGCCGACGATTTCGATGCGATCCCCGACCTGCGGGGTGAACGCGGCGGATCCCGTTCGGACGGCCCCAGGCAGCACGGCGTCATCACTCTGCCCGACGTAGACCGTGAGGTGCCCGAGTTCGGTCAGATTGGCCGATGCCAACTGGCCCACCGCCTCGATCGATGCAGATGTCGAGCCGATCACTAATCGGTCGCCCATCTCGATCGGTCGACGTGGCGGGCCGTCAGCCACGTGCACCACGCTCACCTCCGCGAGCGCGTCCGGCACCGGCTCTCCGAAAAGGATGAAGACGCCGGCGCCGAACATGTCCGCCGCATCCGCGCCGATGGCGGTCACCGTCGCGCTCCACACGCACTCACTCAGGATCGTCATACCGGGGCACCGCCATCGCGTCGCATCATGCGACCAGGAATCCGGCGAGGTAGGCGATGATCACAGCGATCGGCGACGTGATGAGGCGCGAGAAGAGCACCGCAGGAACGCCGACCGCCACCGTTTCAGGTTTCGCCTCGCCGAGTGACAGGCCGACCGGCACGAAGTCGCATCCCACCTGGCCGTCGATCGCGAAGAGCGTCGGCAAGGCGTATTGCACCGCGAGCGCACCCGTGGCGATCTGGGTACCCATGAGCACACCGATGACCTGGGCGATGGCGGCACCGGGCCCGAGGATCGGGGACAGCACCGGGATGGCGGTGATGATGCCCAGCAGCACCAGGCCGATCGGGTTGCCGACCATCGGCGATACGACCTTGGCGATCCAGTTCGACACGCCCGTATAGGTGACGATGCCGATCAGCAGCGACACGTACGCCATGAACGGGATGATCGTCTGCAGCGTCAACTGAAGCGCCTGGCGACCGGCGGCGAGCAAGGAATTGATCACGTATCCGATTCCGCCGCCGAACTTGACGACGACTCCGGTGAAACCGCCGCCGGCGGCCACCGGCTTGAACGCGGGCGGCGCGCTGGAGCCGCCGCCCAACAGAGAGCCGGACCGTGAGCCTCCGCCTGTGGACGGCCTGCCTGTGGACGACCCGCCGTCGGCCACGTGCCCGCCTTCGCGCTCCCCGGCGTAGGCCAGTTCCCGCTCTGCCACGACGGCGACCTGATCGACGCCCACCGCCGATACGAAGATGTCCTCGGTGATGAATTGGGCAAGCGGCCCCGAGGGCGATCCGGGATAGATGTCGACGGTCGGAATCCGTTTGCGTGGATAGACACCGATACGGGCGGTGCCACCACAATTGATGACGGCACACAGCACCCGGTCGTCATCGACGTGGTTGACGAACCCATCGACGGCAGTGCTACCCGACAACTCGGCGATCCGGGCCGCGACGGGATGGATCCCGCCGTTCGTGACGGACAGCACCACATCCTTGTCCGCGGTCGGGGTCAGCGTGAGGCCGTCTCCCCACCCGCCGCGTCCGCGCGTGATACGAACGGTTTGGTAGCTCATGCCAGATCCCCTTGGATGTGCCCCTCGGCATACGCGAGATCGAACTGGGCGAAGACTTCCTTGTACGACCCACGGCGGATCAGCAATGTAGTGATCCACTGGGTGACGACGCCGCGGATGAAGATGACGACGATTCCGACGATGAAGTACAGCACGGCCAGTTTGGCGAAAGCATTAGGATTCACCTTCAGGACGCCGGCCGAAACTCCCGCCCATACGAATATCTCCCCCGCGTTCGCATGCGGGAAGAACGACGTCACGGGATGGCAGAACGAGACCGCGGAATCGTAGAATGCCGGCTTATACCGTTCCGGAAGAAACCGGCCGAACGTGTAAGCCATGGGGTTGGTGAGCATGATCATCGACAGGATGGGCATGATCGTGTAGCGCGTGACGGCATATTTGCCCGACCAGCGCACGGCTCCGGTGACTCGCTCTTCGCCAATCCAGGTCGTGACCGCGTACATCGCGGTGAGTAACACGATCAGTAGCGGCAGGATACCGGTGATCAGGCCGGTGAAACTTTTCGCGGACGCATTGAACAGGCCTATGAAGTGTGTCGCGAACCATGTCAGGGCCTTCATGATCGGGTTGGTGGCACCGACAGTGGGCGGGTTGGTCACTGCCAGCAGCAGTGGATTCACGGAACGCCTCCTTGGTGGATCAGAAACGAACCTCGGCGACGTTTCGGGGGTGTCTGGAAACCGTCGCGCGGGCACTGAGGCTGTGGCTTGTGCGCCGACGGTAGCATGTGACGCAGGTCGCTGCAAGACTTTTGTGCACGCTCAATGCACATATGTGAGACAGTGGCTTTCCAGTAGGTCCGAGTGCCGGACGCAACCGTGAACGAGGTGCTGTGGTGTCTGAGTTAAGGGTGATCGTCGGTTTCGAGACGGGGCTGCACGCGAGACCCGCGGCCGCGTTCGTGCGCCGGGTGGCGACCTGCGGCCTCCCGGTCACCATCGCGAAGGAAGGCCGCGAGCCCGTGGACGCCGCCAGCATCCTGCAGGTGTTGACCTTGGGCGCGAACAAGGGCGACGAGGTGATCCTGCGGTCCGCGGGCGAGGATGCCGACGAGGTGTTGGCACAACTCGCCGCGATGTTGAGCGACACCTCCATCACCTGAGGGACCGCCGCGGAGGCCCATCAGGCCGGCGCAGGCGGTACGCTCACGACACAAATGTGATGATTGCGAGGGTGCTGTCGGAGGAGGCGTCATGCGTTCGTCACGAGGGGCGGACGTGCTGCGTCAAGCGGCGCGGCTCTACTACCTCGAGGGTCGCACCCAGTCGCAGGTGGCCGACGAACTGGGCGTCTCGCGCTCGAACGTCTCGCGCATCCTCGCTCAGGCCCGGGAGCAACAGATCGTGGAGATCATCATCCACGACCCGGACGACACGCCGACCCGTGAGCCCGACCTGGAACATGCCATCGAGGAGCGCTTCGGGCTCGCGTCCGCGGTCGTCCTGGCGGCCCGCGCGGACGATGCGTTGGACGAAGTCGCGCGTGCGGCGGCACTCCTGCTGCGCGAGCGTGCGTCAGAGGCGACGACCATCGGGATCTCCTGGGGCAGGACGTTGCAATCGGTGGCGACATTCCTGGATTCCACACCGCTTCGGCCTGCGCCGCGGCTGCTGCCGCTCGTCGGCGGCCTGGGCGTGCTAGACACGCTCGATTCGGGCGACAGCGTCTTGCGTGCGGTGGCCAGGAAGTTGGGGGCCCGCCCGGAGCGGCTCTACGCGCCCGCCCTGGTCGAGTCGGCCGCGGCACAGCGCGCGTTCCTGGAACAGAGCGTCATCAGGGAGGCCATCGCGTCGGCCGCCGAGGTCCAGGTCGCCTTCGTCGGCATCGGGTGCTACGGGCTCTACTCGTCCCGTCATCTGGTGAACGGCATGCGGCTGAGCGCGGACGAGCTCGACCAGTTCTTAGCGGCAGACCCGGTGGGAGACGTCTGCGGAAGGTTCGTGTCCCGCAACGGGAAGCCGCTCGGGCCCCCCGCTGCCGACCGCGTCATCGGGGTGACGTTCGACCAGCTGCTGCATATTCCCGAGGTCGTCGGCGTGGCGGCCGGCCAGGAGAAGGCCGACGGTGTCGCTGCCGTCCTCCGTTCCGGCGTGCTGAAGACGCTCGTCATCGACGCGACCTTGGCGCGAGCGATTCTGGCGATGTAGCGGGTACCCCGGCGAGACGCGCCCGAACGTTCGGGGCACGGCTCGTCGAACGGACTCGTCATCGCGTGTCATGACGACGGATCCCGGTCCGCCGCCGTCCGTCCGACCGATGGAGGAGATGCGGATGACAGCGCCCATCGGGCAACCGCGCAGCAAGGCCGCCGCGCGAACCTCGCTGCTCTTCCTCGGCGGCACGGACACCGTCGGCGGCGTCCACATCCTGGTGCGTGGCCGGGCCGGCCGATTGCTACTCGACATCGGAATCGTCGGCAATCCGGGCATCGTCCGAGATCGCACCCTGTTCAACGCCTTCCAGCCGCCGCGACCGGGCTCGATGCTGCCCGACTATCTCCGCGCCGGGATGGCGCCGCTGGTCGAGAGTTTGTACGAGCGAGGCGATCTCGCCCCGTTCGTGACGGTGTCGGACGCGACACGGGCACTGCGCGCGCCGGGATTCGCCTTGGACGGCTATCCACTGGTTGATGACGAACCGGGTACCGATCTGGCGGTCTTCGTGTCCCACCTGCACGACGACCACATGGCACTGCTCGAGTTCGTCGCCCGGAACGTCCCGGTGATCATGAGCGACGCCGGTGCCCGGCTGCACGGCGCGCTCGTGGCTGCCGGCGCCCTACCCGCCGTTCATGCCGCGGTCACCGGTGTGGTTCCCGGGGTCGCGCGCTCGGTCGGCGACCTGGTGCTCCACGTGATCCTGGTGGACCATGACATCCCAGGCGCCGCAGGCGTTCTCGTCGAGACCCCGGACGGCACCATGGCCTACACCGGCGACTGGCGTCGGCACGGACGACACCCCGAGGCGATGCAGGCCTTCGCCGACGCGTGTGCGGGCGTGGACGTCCTGATCACGGACGCGTCCGGTGCACAGCCGCCGGACGCCCGCACCGTGCAGTGCGCCCAGGTTGCGGAGCGCGAGATCGCCTCACTCCTCAGCGATCTCGCGACGAGCGCCCACCGCGGCCTGTATTGCTCCTTCGACGAACGCAATCTCGAACGCCATGCGGATGTGCAGGTCGTCGCGAAGGCGCACGGGCGGCTGCTCGTCGCCAGCCCCCGCACCGTCGCGATCTGGCATGCCGCCGCCTCAGCCGGTCTGCCCTGTCCACGTATCGAGGACATCGCCGTGTGGGACGACTCGGAGGGTATGCGGGACGACCCGCAGCCACCTACGCAGCCGCCGATCGCGCCCCAGACCGCGCCGCCCCCGACCGTGCGACGCGTTCGTGCCGCCGACGTGGCCGCCGACCCGGCCGCGTTCCTGTGCGAACTGCGCAGCAGCGAGCGCGCTCGCCTTCTCGATATCGGTGCGGGCCCCGGCGACGTCTACGCCTACCTCGACGGTTATCCGTACGGTCCCGCGGATCCGGGTTGGCCGGTGCTCGTCACGTGGATGCGGCAACTCGGGATCCGCCTCGAGACGATCTCCTCGCGCGGGCACGCGTGGGAGGACGACCTGCGCTGGCTGGTAGACGCGGTGCGGCCCGGCATGGTGATCCCCGTCCACACCAACCACCCGGACCACTTCCCCGGTGTGACGACGCCCGTGCGGCCGGTCCGTCGCGGCGACGAGATCGCCCTCTCGCCGGGCGCACGAACGCTGTCCGGAGACCTGCGGTGATCGCCGCGATCGGCCAGCGCCCGCAGGCCGTGCTGTTCGATTTCGGCGGGGTGATCGCCGATATCGTCCACGACGACACCGGTTTCGCCGTCGTGGCCGAGGAGGTCGTGCGGCACATCGGCGGCGCGCTTCCCGTCATCGATGTCGAGGCGGATCTCCGGGCCGGGGCCCGCGCCTACGAGTCGTGGAAGCAGTCCCAATCGCGCCGCATCCATCCCCGCGAGATCACCTACACCGAGTTCTGGGAGCTGGTCTGCTGCGACTGGCCCGAGGCGCCCCGCCGCGCCCTGCTGGAGGACGCTACGACGGCCGCGCGTTTGTGCGAGTGCTTCGAGACGGCCACCCTGCATCGCCCCGCAAAGCCGGAGAGCCGCGATCTATTGCTCGCACTCCGCGATCTGGGCATCCGCACCGCGCTGGTGAGCAACTGCCTGGCCGCCGAGGCCGCGCGCCGACAGCTGCGCGCCGATTGGCTCGCCGGACTGTTCGACGCCGAGATCTACTCGGACGAGGTCGGAATCCGCAAGCCGGACCGGGAGATCATGCTCGCCGCGGTCCGCGCCATCGGCGCCGATCCGGCGGCGACGTGGTTCGTCGGCGACAAGTACAACCGCGACATCCTGGGCGCGCGACGCGCCGGACTCGGTGCGGCGGTGCTGATGTCGTCGCCGGGAGGGCCCGGCACGCCCGTCCGTGGTATCGAAGCTGACGCTGAAATCGCTTCTCCCATGGAACTTCTCGCGCTCTTTCACTAGGCAACCGCCGCGGCACACCGCGTTCGGCGGACCGCCACCCACGCGCGGCGTTGGGCCGGACTCCCTCGGCTTTGCCCTTGACACGCGCCCAGACGTTCGTTACAAATGGACACATGTGCACCCAAATCTCACGTAAGTGAGCCTTCGACCGCGATCTCGTGGCGATGCCGTCTACACACGGTGATGACGCCAGTCCGTAGCCGTCGGAAGAGCACACCGACAGTCCTCAAGGAGGAAGCATGAAACGTACGCTCGTCACGGTGATCGCGGTCTCGGCGGCATTCGGCCTCGCGGCATGCTCGTCGGCGAATTCGGGATCGACCAATTCCAGTTCGCCGGCGCCGGGTCCGTCCTCGAATTCCTCCTCATCAAGCTCGTCGCCCGGTTCGAGCTCGTCATCCAGTTCCAGCTCGTCGAGTGCGCCGGCGGACACCTCGTCCACCTCCGCCGCGACGCCTCCGCCCGCCGGCAAGGCGACGATCTACGCCGCCGTCACGGCGGCGAACGGCACGGCGCTGCAAGACGCCTTCCATACCGCTTTCCCGAATGAGACGATCTCGATCGTCGCCGCCGGCACCGGCAAGCTCGTCACCCGCATGGAGGCCGAGCAGAAGGCCGGCGGAGTACGCGCCGATGCGATGCTGTTGGCGGACCCGACCGTCATGCCACAACTCGCCAGCGACGGCATCCTCGGCGATTACGTGCCGCCCGCCGCCAGCCAGCTTCCCGCGGGCAACTCCGGCCAAGGCTGGTTCGGGCCGCTCGACTTCTACAACGTGATCGTCTACAAGGACGGGCTCACCCCGGTGCCGAAGGACTGGTCGGACCTGACCAATCCGGCATACAAGGGAAAGATCGAGATCGGCGATCCCTCCTACTCCGGCACCACACTTGCGATGGCCGCCGAGATGCCGAAGCTCGCCGGCGCCGACTTCTTCACCAAGCTCAAGGCGAACGACGTGAAGATCGTGCAGTCCACCAACACCGTCGGCAACGACATCGCCAGCGGCGCAAGGCCTATCGGGATCACCCTCGACTCGGTCTACCGCCCGCTCAAGACGAAGGGATCGCCCGTGACCATCGTGTGGCCGGCGAGCGGGGCCATCCCTGTCCCGGCCCCCGCCGCCATGATCAAGGGCAGCACCAACCCGGTCGCGAAGAACTTCCTCGACTGGCTGCTCACCGCCGACGGCCAGGCGGAGTTGGCGAAGCTCGGCTACTCCCCCGCGCTCGACAGCTCCGGGGCGGTGCCCGCGGGAACCAAGATCGCCACGGTCCCGTTCCAGGATCTCGTCAGCCAACGGTCGACGATCCTCGGTGACTTCACCAAGGTGTTCGGCGGCTGATCGAGGTGACCCTGCCGACCGCGCAGTTGGCCGAGGGCCCCGTGGGGCCGCGCCCGGTGTCCGCATCGGGCGCGGCCCCACGCTCTCGACTGCTGCGCGTCGGCGGGGAGTGGACCATCGTCCTCGTCGGCGTCGCGGTCCTGGTCGCCTGGCCGATCGGCCGGATGCTGTACGAAGTGATCGCCGCGCCGTCGATCATCGCCGATCTGTGGAACGAATCGCAGATGACGGCCGCCATAGAAGGCACCGTCATCACCTCCGTCGGCGGCACGGTACTCGCGCTGATCATCGGCGGCGGATCGGCGGTCGCGTTCTGGCGGCTCCGCGTGCCGGCACAGGCCGTGCTCGCCGGCGGACTGCTGCTGCCGATCCTCATCCCGCCGTTCGTCTCCGCGCTGTCGGTCACCCAGGCATACACGGCGGCCGGGCTCGCCCAGCACCTGATCGGCCTGCAGATGAACTGGCTGTTCGGCGCCGCCGGAACCACGATTCTGCTGGGCGTGCAGCAGGTTCCGATCGCGTTCCTGATCATCGCGGCGGCCACCAGGACCCGCGGCAGCGGCGATGCGGAACGGGCGGCCCGCGCCAGCGGTGCGCCGCCGTGGACCACCCTATGGACCATCACCTTCCCGCTACTGCGGCCGGCCATCATCGCGGCCACGGCGCTGTGCTTCATCTCGTGCGCCAGCGATTTCGGAGTCCCGGCGGTGCTGGCCATCCCGGCCCGCTACCCGACCATCACCACCGAGATCTACCAGGCGATGTCGTTCTCCACGAACGGCCTGGCCGATCCCATCGCGCTATCCGCGCTGCTCATCGTGGCCGCACTCATCGTGTTCGCGGTGACCAGCCGGTTCGCCGCGGCCGGGGTGGCCGCGAACCGGCACACCACCCCGCTCGTCATCCAACGGCGCCCGTGGCACACGGCCGTGGCGGTGCTGATCGGCCTGTACATCTTCGTCGTCAGCCTGTTCCCCTTGTTAGGGCTGATCAGCATCGCCATCACGAAGGTGTACGGCGAGAGCCCGGTGCCAGCGCACTGGTCGTTCGAGCATCTCGCCACGGCACTGCAGGGCGATGCGATCAGCGGATTCCTGCGCAGCCTGTTGCTCGCGGTGCTGACCGCGACCATCCTGGTGGTCGCCGGCGTGCTCGCCGGGCGGCTCGGCCTGCGCCGCGGCGGACGCGCGCTCGGCGCGCTGATCGCGGTGCCCTATGCCGTCCCCGGATCCGCCGTCGCCATTGCGATCCTGTTGACCTTCAGCAAGTTCCTGTACGGCACCATCGCGATCATCCTGGTGGCGTACCTGTCCCGATTCTGGGCGCTGGCCCAGCAGCCGATCGGTGCCGCCCTCAGCCAGCTCAGCCCGGAGCCCGCGCTGGCCGCCCGCGCGAGCGGCGCGTCGGCATGGCGGGCGTGGTGGGTGTCGGTCTGGCCCGCGATACGCCCGTCGATGCTCGCCGCCTGGCTGCTCGTCTTCCTCTACAGCCTGCACGAGCTCACCGTCTCGTCCCTGCTGTACGTGCCGGGCACGGAAACGATCGGCGTCGTCGTGCTCAACGCAGAAGAGGGCGGCGATCTCGCGACGACCTCGGCGATCGCCCTATGGCTGACGATCGTGATCCTGCTGTGCGCCGTCCCGCTCATCGTGTCGCGACGGCTTCGCGGCATCCTCGGTTTCTCCAGTGGAGGTTCGTGGTGACGGCACTGAGCGTCGACCAACTCGTCGTCCGCTACGGCGCCGTGAGCGCGCTGGACGGCATCAGCCTGCAGGTCGGGCGGGGCGAGGTGCTGGCGGTCCTCGGCCCGTCAGGGTCCGGAAAGACGACACTGCTGAACGCCGTCGCGGGCTTCGTACCCATCAGCGGCGGCGAGATCCGGATCGATGACATTCTCGTAGCGAGCGGCCGGCGGTCGCTTCCCATCGAACAGCGCGGCGTCGGAGTGGTGTTCCAGAGCTACGGGCTGTGGCCACATATGGATGCCCTGGACACGGTCGCCTATCCGCTGCGGCGGCAGGGCATGGATAAGGCCGAGGCGCGCGCCCGCGCCGCGGAACTCCTCGAACGGGTCGGGCTGGCGGGCTTCGAGCACCGGCGCCCCAACCTGCTGTCGGGCGGCCAACAGCAACGCGTCGGCCTGGCCCGCGCCCTGGCCCGTAAGCCTCGACTGTTCCTGTTCGACGAACCGACCGCGAACCTCGACAGCGGTCTCCGCGCCGGTCTGCAGTCGCAGATTCGCGAGCAACTGGAACGTACGGAGGCGGCAGCGGTGTACGTGACGCACGACCCGGTGGAGGCGTTCGCGGTCTCCGACCGCATCGCGGCGATCCGCGACGCGCATCTGGTGCAGGTCGCCACCGCGAAGGAGATCTACGCGCATCCCGCCGACGCCTGGATCGCCCGGCTGACGGGACCCTGCTCGCTGGTCGACGCGGACGTGCTGGATTCCTCGACGGTCCGCGTCGGCGGCGTTGTCGTGTGCGGCGTCATCCTCGGCGGCGCGAACCAACAGTCATCCGGCGGCGCGGCCCAGATCGCCCGGCGTGACGTGTCGCTCGCCGTACGACCGGAGTGGATTCGACTGGACGCGCCCGGTGCGCTTCCGCTCGACGCTACTGTCGAGACGGTCGCGTTCGCCGGCGCCGAGATGGTGTGCACCTTGGCCGGCGGCGGACGGTCGCTCGCCGTGCACGTCCCCGGATCGACGGACATCCGCGCCGGCGATCGCGTGTCGTGGGGCCTCACGCAAGCCTGCGTGCTCGACCGAAGCGCGCCGCCGGCCGGTGACACCGCCACCGCACCTCCCGCCGCGGCCCCGACGGAGCCAGCGATGCCGACCGCCCGCTCGTGACGCTGCCCGCTTGTGATGCTGCCCGCCCATGACGCCGTTCGCGCCTGCGGCGGCACAGACGTTCCGAACCGGGACCGGGCCGATCATGAAAGTCCGATTCAGGCCGAAAGTCCTTGCCCGATAGGGACTTTGTACCCTAGTCGCCGGTTCTGACAATCTGTGTTCTAGATCACACGGGCGCCACACATCGAGCCCAACCCAGGACTGGCACCGCCATCGCCCCGGTGAACCCGGGCGGACCGCGCTATTCCGCATCAGCCGAAACGAGGGCGGGGCGAATGGCCAACTGTTCACGTTGATTCTCACATTGATTCGAGTGCGCACGCCCGACCGGAATGCCGGAGCGTGAACGGCACATCGGCATAGCCCGCCGTCCCCGGTGCTGGTTCATTTCTCGGGCGAGGCCGGCCGTCATCCTCGTGGCTGCGAAAATACCCGGCCGACGGGTTACCAGGTCCGGAACAAGAACGTGGTTCCGATCGGACACTTCTTGCGCACCAATACTTGTCGTCGGAGAGAGGCGCCGTTCGCGCACCGTCTCCATGTCTGCTCATCGCTTGCCGCGCGATAGTCGCGCCCGGCCTCGATGGGGAATGTGCGTTTCAACACGAGCATCTACGGTGATGCTCAGGGAAGGTGAACAATCATGCCGTCCGAATATTCATCGGCCGCCAATGCCTATCTCGATCTGGACACCGCCGGCGCCGTCCGCGGAATGTCGCATCTCGGCGCTCCATTCGTCGCCACCGCCGCGACCGCGCAATTGATCGCAGCGGAATACCTGCACACCTTCGCGGACCTCCTGCAGATCCCACAGGCCGCGCTGGCCCGGCTGGATCGGGCGCCCGACCCGCTCCCGACCGGCGATCCTGTCGAGTTCCGCTTCGCGGCGGAGAAGCCGCTCGGCGGCCTCACCACCGTCGCCTACGACCAAACCGTGCTAGGTCTGCCGATCTGGGAGGCGGGACTCGCCGTCCAGATGCGGCCGGCAGACCAGCAGGTGCTCACCGCCCAATCGACCGCGCACCGCGACGTCCACGTCGCGAAACCATCTGCGGCGGCAGCGAAACGCGCGCTGCAGATCGACCCGCGACAGCTCGCCGGAGCGTTGGGAGTGGGCAGCGATCGGACCGGTGGGAAACAGGCACTGCCCGAGATCGCGAATCGGCGGCTCGTGGTGCTGCAGTTCTCGCGAGCGGCCGTACAGCGGGACCCGGAGCCACCCGTCATCGGCGTTGCCGAGTCGGCAGGCGTGACCGACGCCGCCGGCGACACGTATCTCCCCCGGCTGCCGCTGCCCCCGGTCCCGGACTCGTTCGTGGACGGCCGGCACTACGTGTGCGTGCGGGTCGACTTCGCTTTGCCCACAGCGGGTTTCCGGCAGCTGCACTGGGTCGCGCTGCTGGATGTCGAGACCCTCGCCGCGCTCTATTTGCGGCCGTTCGTCGATGACGTGACCGGGCTGGTGTTCGACATCGACCCGATCACGACCAACGGCGGACCGGCGCCCACCGCGACGAATACCACGCTCAACCCGGTCCGGGTGGCGAAGACGCTGGAGGGGTTGGTCGCTCCGGTGGCCGGCGTGCAATCCCTCACCGGCGACAACGTCACTCTCAGCGACGTGGAGGCGCCCACCGTTGCGCCGCCGACCGAGACATCCGGCAACAACTTCGATTTCGACGCGCGGACCGACAACTTCGCCGCCACCAACGCCTACGAGCATTGCGACCGGTTCTTCCGGCTCGCCGACAGCATGGGGTTCAGCCGCTCGGGATACTTCGGGGGCACCACATTCCCGACCCCGGTCGACCACCGCGGCCTCGGCGGAAACGTCATCAATGCGCATTGCGTCGGGGTCAGCGGCGGCAGCGGGATCCTGCAGACGACATTCGCGCTGGTGGACACCACCGATACGACCAACCCGCTCGGCATCGCCGCGGATCTCCGTGTCGCACTGCACGAGCTGGGCGGCCACGGAGTGCTCTACAACCACGTCAGCAGCGCGAATTTCAAGTTCTCGCACAGCGCCGGAGACAGCATCGCCGTCATCCTCGCCGACCCAGAGACCAACGCGCCGGACCGGTTCCTCAGCTTCCCCTGGGCGTTCACCGAGTTGCCGGCGAGCTCGGTCCGCCGGCACGACCGCACCCCGGCCGCGGGATGGGGCTACGGCGGCTCGATCGCGCTGAACCCGTTCGGCTCCGGCGACGGAGGCGGGTACAACAACGAGCAGATCCTGTCCACCACCATGTTCCGGATCTACCGGTCGATCGGCGGGGACTCGGCGGATCTCGCCACCCGCCAGTTCGCTTCGCGGATGACGATCTACCTGATCCTCAAGGCGATCAGCACCCTCACTCCGGCCACGAATCCCACCTCCGGGGAGATATTCGCGGGCGTGCTGCAGACCGCCGATGCCGACGACTGGACCAGCGAGAACATCACCGGCGGCGCGTACCGGAAGGTGATCAGGTGGGCCTTCGAGCAGCAGGGCGCCTTCCAGCGGGCCGGCACCGCGACGCCGAACAACAACATCGGCGACCCGCCCACCGTGGACGTCTACATCGACGACGGACGGGCGGGCGAATACCAATATCAGCCGGTCTGGTGGGCGAACCAGTCGATCTGGAACCGCCGCAACCCGGACAACGGCACCACCCACGAGGAGCCGATCGTCGGCGTGACGAACTACGCCTACGTCACCATCAAGAACCGCGGCTTCCAGACGGCGACGGGCGTGACGGTCCAGGCGTACCACGCCGACCCGAACGCCGGGCTGGCCTGGCCGAGCGAGTGGGAGGCCATGACCACGGCTTCCCTGCCCGCCGCGAATGTGCCGGCCAACAACGCCGGCTCGGTGACGGTCGGCCCGTTCGAATGGATCCCGCGCCACATCGGCCACGAATGCATGTTCATGCTGGTCTCGGCGACCGGTGACGAGAGCAACGTCGACCACATCAAACCGGGCGACTCGATCCCCGACTGGCGACTTGTGCCGCACGACAACAACATCGGGCAACGCAACGTGGCGCCGGTGTCCGGCGGCGGCACCACCGGGCTGGTCGAGTCGTTCGCCGATCGGACATTCGAATTGCGCAACCCGATGGGGCAAACGAGCCGGATGACTGTCGAGGCGCGGTTGCCTGAGCTGCTGTCGAGCCGCCGGTGGCGGCTGGAGTTCGTCAACGCGGGCGGTGCGGCATTCTCCCTGGGCGCCGGGCAGTCTCGCACCGTAACGATGCGGATCGTCGAGGGCGCCGCCTTCACCGCGGCCGACGTGCGGGCAGCCGCGGACCGAACGGTCCACGTGCTGGGCCGCGCGGACGGCATCGTGGTCGGTGGGATGTCCTACGAACTCGACCCCGACCAACTGCATCCTCCGTGCCGGCACGGCGGCGGGCACGACTGCACCGGCGCCGCCGAAACACTGCTCGACTGCCTCGATCTCGGCTGCATCGATCGCGGCGGGGCGAAGGTCCGTCGGGTCAGGATTCGCCGGATCACCGTGGACATCGACCTCGAGGAGGGGAACTGCTGAGGCTTGGAATTCGCGGGCGGCGGCGGGCTCGGGCTGCTTGGGCTCGGGGATGGGCGGCGGATCGTCCATGGGGCGAGGTGGACGATCCGCGTTCGCCCAGTGGCGGGCGCGCCCGCGCTTGCGGTCGTAACTCCACGCCCATGACGTCGTTCGCGCCCGCGGCGGCAAAGCCTGTCTGAACCCGCCCGGCCCCGGAACGTCGTCATAGGCGGTTGTCAAGGATTGCGCGTGGCCAGAACCTTCGCGTTCGGGCCATGTAGCATCGCCGGCGTTTCAGTCTCGCATCTTGCACATGGAGACGCTGCTTCTATGAATTTCTAGCAATGTATAGCCCAATCAGGATAGATGCCGCTATATTTCCCTACATGGATCCGGTCCTCAATCCGTACAACCCGGGCGCGGGTCGGCGGCCTCGCGCGCTGGTCGGCCGGGATGGCGAACTCGAGCTGATGGACACGCTGATCGCTCGCACCAGTCGGGGCATGGACGGGCGCGGAGTGATCCTCACCGGGCTGCGGGGCGTCGGCAAGACGGTTCTGCTGCACGCCATGGCCGATCGCGCCGAAGCTGCGGAGTGGTTCACCGTGCGCCTTGAAGCGCGGCGCTCGGTGTCCGAAACCTTCGAATTCCAGCTGGCCCGGGCCCTCCGAGACGCCTACCGCGCAAGTTCCTGGCGCCACAATCTCACCGATCGAGCACGTGCGGCGTTCGGAACGATCCAATCCTTCACCGCCAAGGTAGACACCAGCGGTGGGATCTCTGCCTCCATTGAGTTCGCCCCTCACCACGGGCGCGCCGACTCCAGCGACTTCGAGACCAACCTGCTCGATGTCGCCATCGACCTCACCGACGCAGCCACGGAACGCCGGGTCGGAGTGGCGTTGTTCATCGACGAGTTGCAAGACGCTCCGACGCCAATCCTGCAGGCGTTGACCCACGCTGTCCATCAGGCCGGCCAGACGGCCCGACCGTTCTATGTGATCGGGGCCGGGCTGCCCTCAGTGATCCGGCTGCTGTCAGAGGCGACCAGCTACGCCGAGCGGCTTTACGACTACCGACCCATCTCGCAACTCTCAACCGGTGATTCCGGCGAGGTACTCGAAGCCCCGGCCCGAACCGAAAACGTCACCTGGGACCCAGAAGCCGTCTCACTCCTGGTAAGTGAGAGCGCCGGATACCCATACTTCCTGCAGGAATTCGGCAGCGCCGCCTGGGACATCGCCGCCCGCCCCGACGCTATCAGCCGCTCCGACGCGCTCGCCGCCGTCAACGCCGGCCGCCGTGCGCTGGACGACGGATTCTTTCGGGCAAGGTGGGACCGGGCGACCAAGGCCGAGCGTAATTACCTCATCGCCATGTCTAGCGACGGCGCCGGACCGTCCTTCACTGGCGAGATCGCCAGCCGCCTGGGTAAAGAACCGTCTCAGCTAGGACCCGCCCGCGCCAACCTCATCAGCAAGGGCCTGATCTATGCCCCCGAACACGGCCAAATCTCCTACACCGTACCGGGAATGGCCGACTTCATCCGCAGACAGGTTGACTCATGCGTGCCCTGAGCCCGCCCGGGGGCGCGGACGGCGCCGGCGTTCATGTCATCTCGCCCATGACGTCGTTCGCGCCTGCGGCGGTGAGGCTGCCTGAACCCGCCCGGTCCCGGAACTTCGTCATAGGCGGTCGCCGACAGCGATGGGCGGCTCATCCGCCGAGTAGGCACGGATCGAAGCGGTGGCCTTCCCCTCGGTCGAGGATCTCGCCGATGACGATGTTCTCGTGCAGGAGCCCGGCCCGGACCCCGATGCTGCCGGGGGGATCCGGGTCGGGGCAGGTGGGCCGGCGGTGGCCGCGACTATCCGAGTAGGACCACGGTGTAGCCGCCGAACACCTGGCCCTGTTGGGCCGCGGTGACGCGATACACGTGCGCCTGGCCCGGCGCAGGGGCGAGATCGCCGGTGGTGAAGTCGAGCTGCTGGTCGTCGCCGATGACGTGTTGGTGGTCGGCGTCGCCATTGCCGGCGGTCGGGCCGCCGCCGATGGCGGTGGGCGGCGAGAGCAGGACGGCGCCGGTGGGTGCCGCCTGGGCCGGGAACAGGCCGCGCGTTCCGGTGCGTTGCTGCAGCCACGGCATCTCGTACGGGGCCACCCGGCCGACACTGACCACGGCCGGTTCGCCGTACAGCGGGCCGACCTTGAGCGTGAGCGGGGCGGCGGGTACCGGTAGCAGCAGGGGTGATCCGGCGGTCAGCGCGTGCGGCCCGGCGCCGGCCGCGATGACGTGGATGTTGCGCTGGCCGATGTGCCGGTTCAACGCTGCGTCCCACGGGGGTGTGCCCAGGCCGTCGCTGGTGATGTCCCAGGCCCGCACCAGCAGGCATTCGTGCCCGCCGTTGAGGAAGGTGGGCACCCAGGCGGAAGGGCACTTGACGATCGCGTGGGACTTGCCGCTGCCGCGCGCGCCGAGCGAGACCTCGCCGTAGCCGATCAGGTGGACCCCGTCGGGATTGATGCCCAGCCGGGGATCGCACCAGTAGAACTCCACCACCACGTTCGGAGCCTGTGCGAGGCCGAAGTTCCAGACGTGCGCGTAGACCGTGTTGGGCTGCCCGGCGAGTGCGGTCTGGCCGAGGTCCGGGGGTACCGCCGGGGCGGTGGAGGGATCGACCCCGGCCAGCAGCAGGACATCGGGGCTTTCCCAGAACGGACCGACGACCGGGCGGGCACCGAGGTCGCCGGCGTTGGCGCGTAGGAACAGGAACGGCAGGTACAGGTCGCCGCGTTGGCCCGGCCAGGTGTTCCACGGCGGGGTGCCGAAATCGCAGGGGTCGAGCAGTCCGCCGGGCACCTGCCCGGTGGAGGTGCCGCAGATCCGGCCGGGCCGGTTGGGGTTGCGCCAGCCGATAGTTGTTGCGCCGCCGTAGGTTCCGGTGCCGGTGGCTCCGGCCGGGGCGCCAGGTGCGTCACGGCACGCCCGATCGTGGTCATGGTGATGGCACCCGCCTCCGGCGTGCTCGTGGCAGTGGCAACCACGGCCGGGGCCCCGATCCTCCGGATGGTCATGACACTCGTGGGTATGCGCGTGGCCGCACCCGCAGGTGTCGTGTCGGGTCCCCGCCGCGTGGTCGCAGTGGCATACCGGGGCGGTGCAGCATCCCCCGCCTCCGCCCGAGCCCCCTCCGGAGCCGCCCCCTCCGGAGCCGCCCCCTCCGGAGCCGCCCCCTCCGGAGCCGCCCCCGGAGCCTCCGCCGCCCGAGCCGCCGCTACCCCCGGGGCAGTCCTTCAGGATGCCCGCGGCCTCCACCGTCGAGCGGGTGCTCCACGTCGCGGCGGCCGCGTTCCAGGTGTCGTTCATGGCTGGCCCTCCTGACCGGTCTGGTGGCGGGATTCGATGATCACCGGTGGCGGGGGCGGGTCGACGTAGTTCAGTTGCATCGGCTCGGTGCCCTCCTTCCACGCGGAACGGTCTAGCCACGGGGCCGCAACGGGCCGCTGGTAGCGGAAGCCGAGGTCGGTCCGGCCGTCGGGTGGGTTGCTGCCGTCGCGGATCCAGTCCCAGGTGAGGTAGCCGTAGGCGCGGTCGGCGTCCAGGTTGAACTGCGTGGCGTACCCGGTGGGGTTGACCAGCTGCCCGATCAGGTAGGCGGAGAACGGAACCGGGTCACCGAGCGGGCTTTGCCACAGCCGCTTCGCGCTTCCGATCAGCTCCTCGTTGACCTGATCGGTCTGCCAGGGCGCCTGAGAGTGCTCGTAGGAGTAGCGGCCGGCAGCGTCGAAGCCGGCGGCGGTGCGGAAGAACACCTGGTCCGGCGTGGTGCCCTCCGGGTAGGGGCCAGGCCGCATCGGTTTGTATGCCGGGTTCAACGGCGGCGGCCCGGGCGGGGGTGTGCAGGCGTTGGGGTTGTACGTTTCGGTCGGCGTCGGGCCGGCCGTGTTGGTGCCGCCCTGTTCGAATTCGCTGTACCGGGGATACGCCCAGGGGCGGCGGAACTCCCAGTCGTCGGGCAGATGTCGATGCTGCGGGTCGTTGGGGTGATCGTCCGCGTGGTATTGCAGGACGGGGTAGTAGGGCATCGCCGGGTCGCGGACGGAGTGGCTGGTCACCAGGCCCTCATTCTTGTCGAGGTTGCCGAACGGGTCCATGGCATCGGCCAGGGCCTGCGCGAAGGTGCCGTCGATGGTCGCGCCCAGGGTGATCAGCGGCACGTCGATCTCGTTGGGCCACTTGAGTTCCCCGTTGTCCGGGTAGCGGGCCTCGGCGTGCGGCATGAGAATGCCGGTGTGCGCCAGGACGTCGTGTGCGCGGGTAGCGACGTCCCAGACCTTCATCGCGATCTCCCAGATCCGGATGCGGATCGGATATGTGATGGGGCTGAGACCGGCCTTGATCAGGTCGCCGATCAGCTTGATGACGGCGGCGACCTCCTTGACGATCCATTGCACCAGCGCGATGAACACGTCACAGGCGTCCTCAATGGGGTTGTCGCTGTTCACACCGGAGAAGTCGGGTGGCTGGAACAGGTTGGTGAAATCGGATTGCGGCGGCACGATGATGAAGTCGGGTACCCGGGGTTTGGGCAGTTCCCAGCCGCCGTTGAAGTTCAACTTGTACAGGGTGATCATCAGCCGGTAGGACGTAGCGACCTGCCACGGCAGCGGGAAGCCTTGCGGCACCGCGAAGGGCGACGGCGGGGCGATGTCGTCGAGCAGTTCCTGGAACGGCCGGTCCAGGCCGTGCCCGGTGACGGATCGCACCACCGAGGTCAGCTTGCCTTGGTCGATCTGCTGCTGGAAGGCGTCACCCTGGTAGATCTTCGGGTGCGGATGGTCCGCGAACGTTTCGATCAGCGCGGCGGTGATCGCGTTGGCCATCCAGGCGGGCATCTCGCCGTCCACATCGAGTTGCTTCTTGCGGGTGTCCGGGTCGTCGGACAGCGGTGACGGGCGCTGCTTGCCGTGCGGGTCGTCGGGGGTCTGCTGCACCGCGAACCACAGGGCGGAGGAGGACACCTCGGGGTAGTCGTCGGTGCGGCCCCAGGGGTCGGTGGGGATCGTGCCGCCGGCGCCGCTCTGGGCGTAGTTCCATGCATCGACATGGTTCTCGATCAAGTGGTGCCGGGTCGGATGGTCGCGGTACGGCCCGCCACACTGTTCGTTGACGAACGAGTGCGCGATGGTGTCGGTTCCGATGTGCGTCATGTAGCCCAGGCTGAACGCCAGGAACTGCTCGTACCTTTCCTGCCCGGCGTCGGTGCCGTCACGCAGCAATTCGGCCTGGTGCACCAGCGCCTGGCAGATCGCCGAGGTGCGCCGGTAGTGGGTCATGTCGCTCCACAGGAAGTTCTCCTCCGGGTAGCCCTTCGCGACCACCGTGTTCATGGCGCCCCACAGGTCGGCGAACGTGGCCAACTCCTGCACGCCCACGGCTTCGATCGCGTCGAGCAATTCCTGCATGGCGGTGCCGAACTCGGACAGGATGCCGCCGGTCAGGTCGTCGAGCAGTTCCGAGGCGGTGTCGACCAGCGGGCCGATGGTCTTGTTCCACACCGCGACGAAGTCGCTCCAGATCTTCTGGATCTTGATCAGGAACCGGATGATCCGGGCCATGGTGGAATTGACCTGGTCGAGGATGGCCAGCACCGGTTCCCAGTCGTCCTCGCTGGCCGCGTCGAAGAAGTAGTACACGGCCAGCGCCAACATGATGTCGTCGGAGAGCGGGCCGAGGATGTCGTTGCTCCAGTCCTGGGAGAAGAAGAACAGATCGGGGCCGATCGCCCCGATGGCGGTGAATTTCTCCCACTTGCGCATCAGGTTGCCGCAGGTGACGGGGTCGTACCCGGCGGCGGCCTCGCCGAGCGCCGGCCAGTCGGAGAAGCCGCCCTCGGCAAGCAGGTCGGCGACCCGGCGTGCGGTGTAGATATGTGTGAAGTGACCCGGCATCGGTTGCCCTCCAATGGTTCTGGCGACGATTCTGGCGACCTCAGCGAACGCAGAACGTCTTCTGCTGGCTGCGGCCGGTGTTGTCGATCAGGCCGGTGGTCAGCCCGGCCCGGGTGGACAGCGTGACGGTGTAGGAGCACGGCGGGAAGGTGCCGATGGCGACGGGCGCGACGGCGGCGTCACCGCGGGGATGCAGCGCGTCGGGGCCGCCGGCCACGATGACCGGGCTGCCCAGGGCGGCGCTGGTGATGACCGCCTCCCAGGCGCGCATCTGCGCGTGATCCGTGGTGTATTCGACGTGCAGAGCGGTGGTGATGCCGGTGCACGCTGTTCCGCCGCCGGTGTGGAACTCGGTGACGTCGAGCAGGTTGACCTCTGCCCAGTTGTTGATGTGGATCTTCGCCAGGGTGTTGCTGGAGTCGGGCGGGCTGGTCGGCCCGGTGACGCGGGTGGCCTGGAAGATCAGTCCCAGGTCGGTGCCGTTCTTCTGATCCACGGCGGGGACCGGACTGCCCGCGACCGGTGGCGGCGCCGGTGGGATCCCGCCGGGGACCACGTCCGGGCTGTTGAACCCGATCAGCACGGCGAAGCCTCCCGCAACACTTGCCGGGTCGACCTGGATCCATCCGTCGGCGTCCGGCGCGATGACGTGCGCGGGCGGGCCGAACCACGGGTCCCCCGGTGCGGGCGGCGGGGTGTCCGCTGCCGGGGCGCCCTGGATGGTGATCGACTGGAACGTCAGAACCTGCGCCGCGGAAGCGATCCCGCCCGCGTTGACCGGCCACAGCACCCGCCGGGTGCCGGCGTCGACCGGGCAGACACGGCTGCCGGTGAGCGGATCCAGGCTGCCCACGAGCAGGAACCGGTACCGCATCGGCGTGCCGTCGATCGGGGAGGCCGCCGGACAGAACCCGCGCAACTCCAGGCAGCCGGTGAACGCGAAGTCCGGGCCGCCGCCGTAGTACAGCCCCGAGTAGCCGAGCGCCTTGTTGGTGCGACCCGTTGCGGAGTCGATGTCGCCATAGATGTCGAAGTGGCCGACCTGCGTGAACCACGGCGTGAGCACCGGTGGGCACACGATCCGGCACCACCGCAGGCACATCCAACCGCACACCCAGTGGCACAGCTGCACCGCGAACCGGCCGAGTTCCAGCCCGTCGACCGCGGCAGTGAATCCGGCACTGTCGCCCCGCTCCATGGCGTCGGCGAGTGCCCCCAGCGCGTCCGGATTGTCGGCCAGCCGCGCGGTGACCTGCGCGAACTCGTACGCCTCCGACAGGTCCGCGCCCGCAGGCGGGAACTTGACGGCGACGGGCAGGCAGAACCGAACGCATCGCCACGCGCACAGCCACTCGCAGACGAGGTGGCACTGGTCGGTGAGTCGCAGCCGGGCCAGGATGTCGCGTACGGCGTTCGGCGCGCCGCTCGTCATCGCCGCCTGAACCTGCGCCAGCGCCTCAGGATCGGCAAGCAGCGCGCTCACCGCACGTCCGGCCGCCGTCAGTTCCTCCTCCAGCGGTGTCAGCTGTACGGGCTGCGGCGAACACACCACCCGGCACAGCAGCCGGCTCCGGACCCCGCACACCCAACGGCACAACACGTGCCCCAGCGCCTCGGCCTTCGCCTGGCGCAGCACGATCCGGAAGCGATCCGGGTCGCGGTCCGTCACCGACTGCGCCAGCTGCTCGACCAACTCCTCGTCGCCGGTGATCCGGACGACGGCGTCGACGAACTCCCGCAGATCCGGAATCTGCTCCGTCGGCGGTCCGGCCAGCTCCAGACACACTAGAACGCATTCCTTGCTACGGATCCACTCGCACACCAGCCGGCAGCGTTCGACAAGCTTGTGTCTGTCGAGGAGCCGACGGAACGAGTCGCGATCCGCCGCCCGGAATGCGTCGAACGCCGCGCGGAACTCGTCCTCCGTCCGGGACAGTTCGGCCATCGCGGCCGCACCGGCGGCCAGTTCCTCGGCAAGTTCGGAAGACATACCGGCAGCTCCCATCGGGTCAACCGTCCGGCCACCATTGCGCAGGCGATCCAGCCACCGCGCGTCGGCCGGTCCGGGCGGAACCCACCGTCTGATTCAACTGATGTGCAGCCCAGCACGCCGCCGATACCGCGGAAAGCAGCAGATTGAACTCACGTCATCACGCGACGAGAAAATCACGACACATTGACAGATCAGGGGCGCGAATCCCCGTTGAGCCACCGGTGCTTGCGCTGCAGGGCACGTGCAGACCTGCGCGCCTCCTGCACCGGCCAGGTCTCGTGGCCATCCAGCCACATCAAGGACCATGGATACCAGGCGGCCGGCGTCAGCGGCAGCCAGCGCACTTCAGGCATCAACAGATCGCAAGAACGCGGGACGATTGCCACACAATGCTGTTGCACCACCAGATACGCTGCGGCGCGGATGCTCTGCACCGTGCCGTGATAGCGGACCGGGCGGAAGCCGGCCGCTCCGCAGAGCTCGGTGATGAATCCGTTGAACTCCGGTGCTTGCGCGTCGTCGGCAAAGATGACCGGAACGTCCGCGAGCGCGCCGACCGGCAGCGTGTCCCCGGCCGCCAGGGGGCTGGACATTGCGATCAGGACACCCAATTCGTCGAGCCGAAAGACCTCCGACGAAATACCGGACGGTGCGTTCGAGGCATTCCCGAAACCGAGGTCCAGCGACCCGTCGGCGAGCATCCGGTATTGGGCGGGGACCGATGCTTCGAGCCGGTCGACGACAAGGTCGGGATGGTTGTACTGGACATTGCGCAGCACCTGCGGCATCGAGTCCAAGCTGGCGTCGAGAACCGATACGCGAAGGATCTCGGCGTCCGCATTCGCCTCCCGGGCGACGACGACGGCGCGCTGAACGGACCGCAGCACACCTTTCGCCTCAGCAACCATCACCTGCCCAGCGCGGGTCAGTCGAACGTGGTGAGTATTCCGCTCCACGAGCGCCACACCCAGTTCCCGCTCCAATCGCTGGATCTGCTGGCTGAGCGCGGATTGAACGATGTGCTCGCGCGCTGCGGCGCGGCCGAAGTGCAACTCCTCGGCGAGAGTGACGAAGTATTGCAACTGGCGAAGCTCCATGGCCGCGTCTCCTCGGCCAAGCATAGGTGCGCGCCCAGCCGGGGGCCAGGCGAATATGACGGCCTTGCTCGCGGTTGCGCTGTGTGCGCTCACAGGGAGCAGGAGCCGTTCGCGTCAGGCCGTACAAACCCGCGCGGGTTGCGGCCGGTTGCCTCAAGCCGCAGCCCGGCGGCGCGGACGACGCCGGAGGTCATATCCTCCCGCCCATGACGTTGTTCGCGCCTGCGGCGGTAAAGCCTGTCTGAACCCGCCCGGCCCCGGGGCTTCGTCATAGGCGGTTGACGGCCGGGCTCCGAGCAGACTATCGAGCTTTGAACATGGAGTTAGGTTTCCTAAAGTAACTGTGCGCCTTGATGTTTCAGGCGCATGACGGACACTCGGACAGGCTGTGTCCGCGGACATCGCGCTCGTCGTGCCGCGCCCGTGGGGTGTCGGTGCTTTGTCGATGCGCGGGGCTTGGATCCTCTGGTGGCCCTTGACCATTGACGACGGGAAGGAGCGGGCATAGGTTTCCATCCGTTCGGGACAAGACATCCTGTCGCATCACATCTTTAGGAGTCAGTTGAGCCGGATCGTCGTCTTCATTCATGGCATGTACCTGGGCGGCAGTAGCTGGCAGCCCTGGATCAACAGGGCCGCGAGCCAGGGCCGCGACTACACCTGCCATGCACCGTCCTGGCCATACCACGACGGCGCCCCGGAGCAGCTGCGCGCGGCCATGGATCCCGCGCTTGGCACGCTGACCTTCGGGCAGATCATCGACTACTACAAGGAAATCATCGACGCCCTGCGCGAGAAACCGGTTCTCGTCGGGCATTCGGTCGGCGGCCTGGTCGTCCAGAAACTCATCAACGGCGGGTACGGCATGGCCGGCGTGGCCGTCAGCCCCGCGACGCCGCGCGGCGTCCTTGCCTTCGGCCCGAACTTCCTGCGCGCCAACTTCCCCCACCTCAACCCGCTCGCCGGCAACCGACCCATCCGCATGACCGCCCGACGCTTCCACTACGCCTTCGGCAACACCATGACCCGCGCGGACAGCGACGCCGCGTTCGAGGCCTACACCGTCCCCGAGAGCCGCAACGTGCCGCGCAGCACGCTGACCCGGCAAGCCGCGATCGACTTCACCAAGCCGCACCCACCCATGCTGATCATCACGGCCGACAAGGACCATCTGACCCCGCGCGCCATGATCAAGCGGAACGTGCGCAAGTACCCGCCTGCCGCCGGCACTCTCGACTTCGCCGAATTCCGGGGTCGGTCGCATCTGCTCTGCGGACAGACCGGCTGGGAAGAGGTCGCCGACCACGTCTTCGCATGGATTGACCAGCACTGACACCGCACCTCGGACGGCGCGGCGGCGCGTGACGTCCTGCGACGGAATCAGGATAAGTTCTTCAGATCGGCTCTCGCCGGTTCCTCCGCAATCACGACGTCGATCCCCTTGTCCCGCAGTCTTTTCACGTGCGCCGGTGACGTCCCCTTATCGACGATCACCACGTCGAAGTCGCCGAGCGGCATGTGTGCGTGTAGCGCCCGCTGGTCGAACTTCGAGTGATCCGCGAGCAAAACCCGCTTCGCTGCCGCGGCGAACATGGCCTTCTTGATCATCGCCGCCTCATAATGCTGGTGGAAGCAGACGTCATCGATGATGGCCGGCGTCGACATCAGCAGGACGTCGGCGCGGAGCTGGTCCAGCGCGGCCAACGTCATGCTCCCCATGTACGCGTCACACCACTGGTAGTACTGCCCACCCAGCGTGAGGAGCGTGATCCCCGGCTGTCCGACAAGTTCCTCCGCCAGTCGCCGGAAGTTGGTGATAATCGTCAAGGGCTGTTTGCGCAGAAGCACAGATACGAGGTGCAGACTGGTCGTCGAATCGTCCAGGATTATTGCTTGGCCGGGCTCGATGTAATTGCTGGCAGCCAGCGCGATAGCGCGTTTCGCCGACACATTCTGGCGCGCACGATAGTCCGGGCTCGCCTCCACCAAACTCGTTGCGATAGCGGTGACCTGGCCGCGGCCCTTACGGATCACACCCCGCGCATCAAGGGCATCGAGGTCGCGGTGGATCGTCATCGCGCTGACCGCGAGCATTTCCGCGAGATCGTCGATACGCACCGTTCCAGCGGAGATGACGGCCTTGGTGATGGCATCCAGTCGCTCTCCACGGGGGAGCTTACGTAGATCGTGCTGGGCCTGATTCTGCTTCTTCATCGTGTCAGCCCTCCGAGAATCTCGATCGAGTTCCGGCGTCGACGTCATCAAGGAACAAGGTACGAGCGATCAAGTTTGTCATAGACCGCGCGGTGGTGATGGCGACGTCCGCGATCGCCGCCCTCGTGGCCGCCCCCGGCCGACGGTTCACCGTCAACGATGTGGATTGCATCATGTACGACGGTACTTATAACGTTATTGACGTTACTTTCATCATCTGGGATGGTGGCTCCAACGACCTCGACGCGCTCCAACCCACCCGATGGCGCCCTGGGGTTCCGGCACGGAAGGTGAGCAACCCATGACGTACGTCTTCGACAACCCGGCGTCGTTCACGGAGGACGCGCTCAGCGGATTCCTCGATGTGTACTCGGCAGAGGTGGTCGGTGTGCGGGGCGGCGTGGTCCGCGCGACGGCGACCCGGCCAGGCAAGGTGGCCGTCGTCGTCGGGGGCGGCTCTGGGCACTACCCCGCGTTTTGCGGTCTGGTCGGCCCGGGATTCGCCGACGGGGCCGTCGTCGGAAACATCTTCACGTCGCCGTCTGCGGATGACGCCGTCTCGGTCGGCGCCGAAGTCGAAGCGGGCGCGGGCCTTGTCTTCATCACCGGCAATTACGCGGGCGACGTCATGAACTTCACGCAAGCGCAGCAGCGGCTCACCGCTGACGGGATCGACACGCGGGTCCTGTTCGTCACCGATGACATCGCAAGCGCGCCTTCGGATGACGTCGCGAGAAGGCGCGGCATCGCCGGCGACTTCGTGGTGTTCAAGATTGGGGGCGCCGCGGCCGAGGCGGGGTACGGGATCGACGATGTTGTCCGCATCGCGCGACACGCCAATGACCGCACCCGCACTCTCGGTGTCGCGTTCGACGGGTGCACCATGCCCGGGGCGTCCGAGCGGCTGTTCACCGTTCCGCGGGGGAAGGTCGGCGTCGGACTCGGGATCCACGGCGAGCCCGGCGTGTCGGAGGAGCCCCTGCCGACGGCGAGCGCGCTGGCCGAGCAACTGGTCGAGCAGGTGACTGCGGAGATTGCCGCCATGGCAGGCCACGAGCGGGTCGGTGCCATTCTCAACGGGCTCGGGGCGACGAAGTACGAGGAGCTCTTCGTGCTCTGGGGTTCGGTCGCCCGGTTGCTACGCGATCGCGGCTACGTCGTCGTAGGCGCTGAGGTTGGTGAACTGGTGACGAGTCTCGATATGGCGGGATGCTCGCTGACCCTGGTCGCCCTCGATGCCGAATTGGAATCGTTGTGGCTGGCCCCCGCCCGCACGCCCGCATTCCACCGCGGGACGCAGGCACCTGCCACGGCGGGCGAGCGCCGAATCGTCCACACGAACCAGGCGGCACACGTGATCGCACCGGTTCGGGGGGCGTCTCCCGCCGCGCGACGATGCGCCGCGCGCACCCTTGCGGCGCTGGAAGCCATGCAAGAAGCGCTGGAGGACGCGCAGGACATGCTAGGCGCCATCGATGCGGTGGCCGGGGACGGTGACCACGGCCGCGGCATGGTGAAGGGGATCGCCGCCGCCGTCCGCGCAGCCCGCGAGGCAGCACACGAGGACGCCGGCGTAGCAACACTTCTCGAACGAGCCGGATCGGCGTGGGCTGGCGAGGCCGGCGGAACCTCGGGCGCGCTGTGGGGCGCCGGGTTGACCGGCGTCGGGCGGGCACTGGGCGACACCGGGGAGATCACCGCAGAATCCGTCTTCAAGGCCCTGCGGGCAGGGTGCGCCGCCATCTCCGACCTCGGACACGCAGCCGTCGGCGACAAGACCATGATCGACGCGCTCGTGCCCTTCGTCGACGCGTTGGCGGCGGAGATGACGGGCGGCGCCTCGCTTGCTGATGGATGGGCCCGTGCGGCCGCCGTTGCCACCTCTGCCGCGGACAAGACCGCGGACCTCACGCCACGCGTCGGCCGCGCGCGACCGCTCGCCGAACGCAGCATCGGCACCCCCGATCCGGGTGCGATCTCGATGGCGCTCTGCCTGACGGCAGCGGCAGACGCACTGATCGATCGACGATGAACACCGTAGGACGAAGGGAGACGTGACGACCTGATGTCTCGGAAATGGCGCATCGTCGTCGGTAGCGACGACGCCGGGCTTGCCTACAAGGAAGCCCTCAAACACGATCTCGAGGCCGACGGCCGCGTGGCACGCGTCATCGACGTCGGCGTCCATCCCGAAGGCACCACCGACTATCCGCACGTCGCCGTGGCCGCAGCCCGCCTGATCAAAGAGGGCAAGGCCGATCGGGCATTGCTGGTCTGTGGCACCGGACTCGGCGTCGCCATCAGCGCCAACAAGGTGCCCGGGATCCGGGCCGTAACCGCGCACGACGGCTACTCGGTCGAACGCGCGGTCAAGAGCAACAATGCGCAGGTGCTGTGCTTCGGTCAGCGGGTGATCGGGCTCGAGTTGGCCCGCCGCCTCGCGGCCGAATGGCTCGGCTACTCTTTCGATCCGACGTCGAACTCCGCCCGCAAGGTCGATGCGATCTCGACCTACGAAGTGGTCCGGGAGGACGCAACCGACGAGGCCAGCCTGCTCGAATCCGAGGCCCTCGCGTCGTCCTGCTAATCGGGAGTGCTGCGCGAAACAGATGCAGCTGACCGGTTGACAGTAACCCAATGCGATGTATCCTATACGAAACAGCCAACTCGAGGTAGCCGTCTCACGAGGACGGGCAGGCTGTCGCACCTGGATCTGCCGCCTGAAGCAGCAAGAACAGCCACTGCTCGCACGTCGGCCCCGGCCCGATCGTGCTCAGACCGCAGAAACGATCGCAGTTGTGAATTGTCCGTAAGTTGTCCAACCGAGAAGGAGCACCAATGCGCTATCACGTATCACTGTCCAGGCGCTATGCCATTGGGGCCATTGCACTGGCCGTGGGCCTGGTGGTATCGGCCTGTTCGTCAAGTGGAAGCGCCGGCGGCGGCGAGTCCGCTACTCAAGGTACAGGCGATTCGAGTTCCAATAGCAGTGCAGGGGAAGGTGCGTCTTCCGGCACCGCTGATCAGTCCATCAACGTGATCATGGTCAACAACCCCGCACAGGAGGACCTGGTCAAGCTCACGCCGGACAACTTCACCAAGCAGACCGGAATCAAGGTCAATTTCACTCTGTTGCCGGAGAATGACGTTCGGGCCAAGATCAGCCAGGAGTTCTCGTCACAGGCCGGGCAATACGATGTTGCCACGCTGTCGAACTATGAGATCCCCTTCTATGCGAACAACGGGTGGCTCGCCCCGCTCGACAAGTACATCGCCGCGGACACGGCTTTCGACCAGGCCGACATCCTCCCCGCCATGGCAGAATCGATGAAGGGCAAGGACGGCAAGATCTACGGTGAGCCGTTCGAGGGGCAATCGTCGTTCCTCATGTACCGCAAGGACGTTTTCGAGGCGAAGGGCCTCACCGTCCCCTCGAACCCGACCTGGGATCAGGTCGCCGAACTCGCCGCCAAGATCGATCACGCGGAGCCCGGCATGCGCGGAATCTGCTTGCGCGGCCAGCCCGGATGGGGCGAGATGTTCGCTCCGTTGACGACGGTGATCAACACCTTCGGCGGGACATGGTTCGACAAGGACTGGAATGCACAGGTCGATTCACCGGCGTTCCAGCAGGCGGTCGAGTTCTACGTCAAGCTGATTCAGGAGCACGGCGAGGACGGGGCCGCACAATCCGGCTACACAGAATGCCTCAACGATTTCATTCAGGGCAAGGTGGCCATGTGGGTGGACGCCACCAACTCCGGAGGCTCCATCGAGGCGTCGAATTCCCCGATTCACGGCAAGATCGGGTATGCGCAATCCCCGGTCAAACTGACGAAGTCGTCCGGCTGGCTGTGGACGTGGGCGTGGGGCATCCAGGCCGCGTCGAAGCACCAGGATGCGGCGTGGAAGTTTGTCTCCTGGGCGAGCTCCAAAGACTACGAGCTCTTGGTAGCGAAGAAGCTGGGCTGGGCCAAGGTGCCGTACGGCAAGCGTGAGTCGACGTTCAAGAACCCCGACTTCCAGGCCGGCGCACCCTTCTACAAGGCTGCCCTGGAAGCGATCGAGAGCGTCAGCCCCGAGAACTCCTTCACGCAACCGCGGCCCGCTGCGGGTGTTCAGTTCGTCGGCATCCCCGAATTCGCCGCGTTGGCCACGGATCTCTCCAGGGATATCAGCGCCGTCATCGCCGGGCAGGGCACCGTCGCCGCCGCACTCGCCAAGGGCCAGAAGGCAGCGGAGGCTGTAGGAGCCAAGTACAAGAACAAGTGATCCGCTGAGCAGCTACGAGGTTGGGATCCCTCACCATGCGTGAGGGATCCCAACCGAGGAGGGATTATGAGCCGCACGGGTGTCGAGCAGGTACCGCCGGTCTCGCAGCACGCCCGCACCGGTCGTCGGCAGGCCTGGCTACGCCGCGCCCCGCTGTTGCCCGCGCTGATCTTCATGATCGCTCTGACCCAGGTGCCCTTTCTCGCAAGCCTGGTGATCTCGACCTACCACTGGAACAGCCTGCTCCCGGACGAGACGAAATTCGTCGGGTTCGACAATTACGTGACGGTGTTCACCGACACTGATTTGCGCAGCGCGGTGATTACCACTTTCCTGCTCACCGCGACCGTCGTGATCGTCAGCGTCTTCTTCGGGGGCACGATCGCACTTCTCGTCAATCGGAAGTTCTTCGGGCGAGGGCTCGCCCGAACGATGTTGATCACGCCGTTCCTGATCGTTCCGGTGGCAGCGGCTCTGGTGTGGAAACACGCGATCCTGAATCCCAGTTACGGTCTGCTCAACGGGACCCTGACATGGATATGGTCGCTCTTCGGACAGCAGAATGCGCCCCAGCTCGATCCCCTCTCCACGCATCCTTTGATGTCGGTGGAGGCGTCGTTGATCTGGCAATGGACGCCGTTCATGATGCTCATCATCCTTGCCGGGCTGCAATCCCAGCCGATGGACATCGTGGAGGCCGCGCGGGTCGACGGGGCCGGCGAATTCAACATCTTCCGGTTCATCACCCTCCCCCACCTCCGCCGGTACGTCGAACTCGGCGCCCTCTTGGGGTCGATCTACATCGTGCAGAACTTCGATGCGGTGTTCACCCTCACGTCCGGCGCCCTGGGAACCGCGAACCTCCCCTATATCGTCTACCAGACCTTCTACGTCAGTAACGAATACGGCCTAGCCTCCGCCGCCGGCGTTGTGGTGGTGGCCGGGACGCTCGTCATCGCCACGTTTGTGCTACGAACAATGTTCTCGATGTTCCGGACGGAGCTGGTTCGATGAGATCCCCTGCAAGTGTGGTGGAACCGGCGCCTGCGACAACGACACCTGCGGCCCTTCCGGCGCCCCCGGTGCATACGCGCCGCCGGAGGTCTGGTGGTCACCTTCTTCTCACGGCGGTAACATGGCTGCTGGCGCTGTTCTTCGCCGGGCCGGTGTTGTGGATGCTCCTGACGTCATTCCATTCCGAGGCGGATGCAGCGACCAACCCACCCTCCCTCCTGGCACCGTTGACCCTGTCAGGTTATGGCGAGTTCTTCGGTGCCAATTCCGGGATCAGCCCGGTCCGGCCGCTCGTGAACTCGCTGATCGCGTCCGTCGGATCGACGGTGATGGTCCTCGTGCTGGCGCTTCCCGCGGCCTATGCGCTGTCGATCAAGTCCATCGTGAAATGGCGCGATGTGCTGTTCTTCTTCCTGTCGACGAAGATGATGCCGATCGTTGCGGCACTGCTGCCGCTGTACCTTCTGGCGAACTACATCGGCGGGCTCGACAAGATCTGGTTCCTGCTGATCGTCTACATGGTGATGAACCTCCCGATTGCGGTATGGATGCTCCGCTCCTTCCTCGCCGATGTGCCGGTCGAGATGATCGAGGCGGCGGAGATCGACGGAGCATCGCTGATGACGACGTTGCGGCGTGTGCTGTTGCCGGTCATTCTGCCAGGTATGGCCGCCACCTCATTGATCTGCTTCATCTTCAGCTGGAACGAATTATTGGTGGCGCGCGTACTCACCGGCGTTTCCGCGCAGACCGCGCCGGTGTTTCTCACCGGTTTCGTCTCCAGTCAGGGCCTGTTCCTGGCGAAGGTGTGTGCGGCTTCGATGGTCATTTCGATTCCGGTTCTCATTGCCGGCCTGACCGCGCAGGACAAATTCGTTCAAGGTCTCACCCTGGGCGCCGTGAAATGATCGCCGGGCGGCACGGTATCGCGTCATAGATAACGCCGTCCTCATTCCAATCGGTTCGTATTGATAGCTTTGCTGACACCTGGGAGCTCCGGATGACCTATGTTGCCGACGACTGGCGGATTGCTACCGCGATGCTGCCTTTCCCGAACGTCACTGCGGACGGGCGCAGTGTCCAGGACGTTGACGCATCCTATTGGTGCGATGTGTTCCGCGAGGTCGCAGACGCGGGATTCCGCGACGTCGACCTGACTGATTGCTGGGTCCGCATCGGCGATCTCTCCCCCTCCCGGCTCGACGAATTCGCCACCGCGATGCGGGAGGCCGACGTGGTCGCCGCCGGTGTATCGGCGATCCGCTGCAGCGTGATCGATTCCCATTGTGGCGACGAGAACCTCGCCTACTCCCACCGAACCATCGATGCGGCAGCGCATCTCGGGTGCGCTGTGGTCTCGGTGGGGCTTCACCAGCAGTTGACTCCGGCCCAGAAGCGCAGGCTCTGGTTCTGGACCTTGCCGGGTCACGTCGATCCGGCGGATGACGCCGACACATGGCGACTCGCAGTTCGACGACTGCGTGAGCTGGGCGAACATGCGGCCGAGGTCGGCCTGCTGCTCTCGCTCGAAATGTACGAGGACACCTACCTGGGGACCGCCGATTCATCGGTCCGACTCGTCGAGGACATCGGGTTGTCGAATGTGGGCCTGAATCCGGATCTGGGGAATCTCGTTCGCCTGAACCGACCCGTCGAATCGTGGCACGAGATGGCCGTCAAGACCTTGCCTTACACCAACTACTGGCACGTCAAGAACTACCTGCGATACGAGGACCCGGACCGTGATTGTTACCTGGCCATGCCTGCGACGCTCCAGGACGGCGTCATCAATTACCGCGAACTGATTCGCCTGGCGACCGCCGTGGGCTTCCAGGGCATCATCTGCACGGAACACTACGGGGGCGACGGGTTGAGCGTGTGCGCCGCGAATCGTGAGTATCTGCGATCTCGAATCCTTCCCGCACGCCCTGATTACCGGCTCGGCGAGTCGCGGGTGCTGCAGGTGGCGCCGGTGGAGGCCGCCACGGGGGACGGCCAGGCGGTGAAGGAACTCGCCCATGGATGAATCTGGTGCCCCGATGTGGCGCTACGTACAGGAATGGACAACATCGTGACCGGGACCATGGCGATCATCGGCAGCGGCTACATGGGTGGCGGTATCGCGCAGGTGTTCGCGCTGGCCGGGACCACGGTGCTCGTGGCGGACGTGTCCGCGGACATCGCCCGCCAGGGCCGTGCCCGGCTCCTGCGCGACGCCGACGACTTCGTCCGGGCCGGAATCTTCCCGCCCGACGCCGTAGCGCTGTTGGAGGAACATGTCGTGGCGGCTGACTCACTGGAGGCCGCCGTCGCCGACGCCGATTTCGTCGAGGAAGCCGTTCCGGAGGACTTCGCGCTCAAACGCGAGACGCTGCGGCGTGTCGGCGCCGCCGCCAGAGGCGACGCGATCATCGCCACCAACACGTCGGCGATCGCCATCACGGACCTGGCTTCCGCGGTGCCGGGTCCGGAGCGATTCCTAGGCGTCCACTTCATGAACCCCGCGCCCTTCATCCCCGGCGTGGAGGTGATCGTCCACCCGCGGACCGATCCGGCGACGCTCGCCGCGACCCAGACGCTGCTCGCCCGGGCTGGCAAGGTTCCGGTGGCCATCAAGGACACCACCGGATTCGTGGTCAATCGGCTGCAGTACGCCCTCTTCAGCGAGGCCGCCCGCGTGCTCGCGGAAGGTGTGGCCACGGCGCAGGACATCGACAACCTGGTGCGCTCCTCCTTCGGTTTCCGTCTCGCATTGTTCGGCCCGTTCGCCATCGCAGACATGGCCGGGCTGGACGTCTACCGCGCCGCCTACGGATCGCTGCAATCGGCCTATCCCGATCGATTCTCGCCCCCGCAGGTGCTCGACGATCTCGTGCAGGCCGGCGACCTCGGGGTGAAGACCGGTGCCGGGTTCTTCCGCCTCGATCCGGCACAGCGCGACCAACTCGTCGCCTATCGTGATCGGGCTTACGCCGCGCTCGGCGAACTCATTCGCAATCTCGGTCCGTCACCGCATATGACGGCCGCCGCCCCCACCGACGCGTCAGAATCGGGCCAATGACGGGCGTGCCGATACGGTGGCGGTGGGCTGCGAACATCAGCTGCCTGTTCTCGGAGGGGCCGGCCGCTGATCGGCCCGCAGCAGCCGCGGCTGCCGGATTCGAGGCCATCGAATCCTGGTGGCCCTTCGGGTCGACGCCCGAGCCGAGTTCTGCGGCGATCGATGCGTTCGTCGGGTCCGTACAGCAGGCCGGCATCCGGCTCGTGGCTATGAACCTCTTCGGCGGATCGCCGGGCCTCCGCGGGATTCTGGCGCAATCGGAGTGCACCCCCGATTTCCGCGCGAGCCTCGCCGCCACCACCGCTGTGGCACAACGGCTCGGCGTCATGCTCGCCAATGCACCGATCGGCGACGTGCCCGTCGACGCTGAACCCTCGCGCTATTGGGACACCGCCGTGGATAACCTTGCATGTGCAGCGGGCCGGCTTGCGGATGTCGGTGTCTGCGTAATGGTCGAACCATTGAGCCCCAAGGGCCAGAACGGTTCCGTTCCGCTCATCCGAACGATGACCGAGGCGCTAGACATCGCACAGCAAGCACGGGAACGGGGCGGCTGCACCAATATCGGCATCCTGCTGGACTTCTACCATATGACGGTCAACGCTGACGATCCGATCGCCGCGGTGCTCGGGCATCCTGCAGATATTCGTCATGTGCAGGTGGCAGATATTCCCGGCCGTGATGTACCGGGCACCGGCACCGCGAATATCGACGCCTTCCTGAACACATTGCAGAGCATCGATTATGACGGATTCGTTGCGTTGGAGTGTTTCCCGCGGAAATCCACGCAGCATTCACTAGCGGCGTGGCGACCACGCAAATACCCGTGAGGCCGGTGGCGCGGCAGTGCGGTCGAAAGCGTCCGTCGCTAGCTCATCTGCCGCTGCGGAACCGGCGCCAGCCGGGGCGGTCCAAAATCCGCGTAGACACGTTCCGCGACGGAGACAAGGTGCCGGTACATCGCGGTGCTCGCCGCGTCGGCGTTGCGTACGCGCAATGCGTCGACGACGGCCGAATGCTCGGCAACGGTCTCGCTCGCGTCGTCGACCCGGCCGCTGGCGAACAGCCGGAAGCGGTGCGCGTGGACCGCCGTGGTGGACAACGCCAGGCGCACGAAGCGATTTCCGCTGGCGGCCGCGATGGCGTCATGAAACTCGCGGTCCGCCCGCATATAGGCGCTGAATTCTTGCGCACCCGGCTTGTTCCGGGCCTGCCGCATGATGGCCATGTGAGCTTCGAGGGTCGGAATCAACGTGACGTCCGTGGATTTACTCGCTTCCGCAGCGCTGTACGGCTCGATCAGGATGCGTAGATGCATGAGCTGGCTGAATTCCGCGGAGCTCAGCACCGGTGCGATGCGAAATCCGCGAAGCGGCTCCCGGGTCACGAGTCCTGCCTCCTCCGCACGCACGAGCGCCTCGCGAATGGGGGTTTGCGAGACGTGCCAGGCGCGCGCGAGGGAATCGACGTTGATATGCGTATCGGGGGCGAGTCCCGCCGTCAGAACGAATTCGACCATGTGGTCGTACACGTCATCGGATAATGACCGCCGACTGTCCAACGCGCCCCCAGCGGCGGCGACCGCTTCGAAATCGGCCGCCTGCTGCAGCCGTGATCCCTTTGCCATGAGTGTATCCTATCGGAAATTGGAAGGGCGATCTATGCACCGGGCTGTTCCGGACGGATTCCATCGTGGTGCCGATTCCACGCGCGGCCGATGGGGGCGTGCCGTATATAGGCGTTCCGCTCTCATGCTGCGAGGTCGTCCGTGATCATCGTTCCCGCGTCGATCGCGACGACCCGGTAGGGAGTGCCATGTCCACGTTCTCGTTCCGGCCGACCCGCGACCAGTTCGCCTACACGTTCGGCGGTGTCGCGCCCCTTCATACGGTGCGTCCGGGCGACGTCCTCCAACTCTGGTCGGAGGACGCGTTCAACGGCGCGGTCCGGTCGGTCGGCGACAAGTCGGCTGCCGTCATCGACTTTCGCTTCGGCAACCCGCAGACCGGGCCCTTCTACCTGGCCGGCGCCGAGCCCGGGGACACCATCGTCCTGCATATCGTCGATCTCACCCCCGCCCGGGATTGGGGGGCCTCGGCGACGATTCCGTTCTTCGGCGGTATGACCGGCAACGACCGCACGCCGACGATGCAGCCCGCCCTCCCCGACACCACCTGGATCTACCAGGTCGACCGTGCAGCCGGCACCGTCGGCTTCCGATCCCGCTTCCCGCGGACCACCGGGGGCGACGCGGACCTGGAGATCGCGCTCCCCCTCGATCCGATGCTCGGCACGGTCGGAGTGGCACCGGCCGGCGGGGAGGTACGGTCCGCCCTGGTGCCGGAACGGTTCGGCGGGAATATGGACACACCGGAGATGCGCGCAGGCACGACCGTGTACCTGGGGGTGAACGTCGAGGGGGCGTTGTTCTCCATCGGCGACGGCCACTATCGGCAGGGCGAGGGCGAATCCTGTGGCAACGCCGTGGAAGGAGCCATGGATTCCACCATCCTGGTCGACCTAATCAAGGGGGGCGCACCGGGCTGGCCCCGATTGGAGAACGACGACTACTGGATGGTCGTCGGCTCCGCTCGGCCCATGGAGGATGCGTGGCGGGTGGCCCATCGGGAGATGGTGACGTGGATCTCGGAGTTGTTGGGCATCCATGAGATGGACGCGTACCAACTGTTGACGCAGATCACGCGGGCTCCGATTGCGAACGTGGTCGACCCGAACTTCAGCGTCGTGATCAAGGTGCCGAAGTCGCCGTTCCCGTCGGCTTCGGCGTTCGGCGCGATACACCGGCAGCTGCGTGCCCAGGCCGTGGCGCTGCGCTGACGCGCCTAGCTGCGACGTGTTCGACCGCTGGCGCAGGGACCGCGACCTGGGCCCTTGCGCCGGGCGATGTTACGTGGCGAGCCGTAGGACGACGGTGCCATCCGGTTCGACGACGTTCACGGCACGGATCTGGCCGGGCGGGAGCGCGGTTCCACTGGTGAACCGTGCCTCCGTGCTCCGCGCCAGCGTCCACGAGCCGATCTCGTGGGATCGCCCGGACAGGTCGACGACCTGGAGCAGGTAGACATCACCCGACGTGTACTGCGACGAACCGGCATAGCTGCAGTCGATGGTGATCTCGCTCCCCCACGGCGCCGCTGCGATCGCGGCCGTCGCGCGGATCGCCGCGGCGCCGGTCGCCGTCATCTGCTGGGCAAGAGCCGTGGGCGCGGGGCCTTGCGATGGTACGGCGAGCGCAACGGCCAGCGCCGCGATCGTGGCGGCGGCGACGGACGCCAGGCCGCCGAACAGCCACCGCGTACGACGGCGCCGTCGTTCGACCAGGCTGACCAGACCGGCCACACGGTCCGCCTGCGGGGTCGGTACGTTCGTGGCGGTCGCGGGCTTCGGGGTAGGGGTGTCCCCAGTAGTCGTGTCCTTAGTAGTGCTCTCGAGGGACAGGGCGAGGGCGTCGCGCACCTCATCGCGCGCCTCGTCGCCGGCAGCGGCGAGCGCGCGGACGACCGGGCGCAGTGCGGCCACCCGCGCGGTGCACGCGGTGCAGCCGAGCAGGTGCGCCTCGAACGCCGCGCGGTCCACACCGTCCAGGGCGCCCAACAGGTATGCGGCGTCATCGTGTTCGAACGGATCGACGTCCGGTACGGGATCACGGCCCGGGCCGCTCATGTCAGGCCTCCCATCTCGTCCAGCGCCTCGCGCAGCGCGCGCAGCGCGTAATGCGTCCGCGATTTCACTGTCCCCTCCGGCAGATCGAGACGGGCCGCGGCCTCCGCCACACTGGAACCACGGAAATAGCACTCAAGCAACACTTCTCGGTGCTGGTAGGAGAGGGTGCGCAGCGCACTGATCACCACCTGCCGATCCGCGATCGCCGCGGTGTCGTCCGGGTGCGTGAGTTCCGGCGGGTCGGCGGCCAAGGTTTCGGGATGACGGGTGCGGCTTCGCCAATCGTCAATGGCGATACGCCGGGCGACGGTGAACAGCCAATTACGGGTGGGCCCGGATCCGGCGCTCAGAGCAGCAGGGTGGCGCCAGGCGCGAAGGAAGGTCTCCTGCACGACGTCCTGCGCCCGGGTCTCGTCCCCGCCGACCAATCCGGCGACGAACCGCGACAGCGCCGCGCCGTGCTCGTCGTGCAACTCGCGGATCAATTGCGCCTCGGGGCTCACCGGTCGGTCCGCCCCTTCGGCGGCGCGTGCCGCATCGGATCGTCCGGGATGCCGGCCGTCGGCATCGTCCTGCCCGCTGTCATGGGTGCCGTCATGGGTGCCGTCATAGGCGCTGTCATAGGCGCCGTCGCCGGACCGGCCGGTCCGTGCGACCGGAGGCGCCCGCCGCGAGTCCGGGCGCGATTCTTCGCGGGGGTCCTGGCGCGGCGGGAGTTCGCTTGCCGTCGCAGGATTATCGCGACCGTCGCGCCGAGCACGACGGCCGCGTATTCGGCGGCTTCCGCGACTATCTCCGGCCACCCGCCCGTGACCTCCCTGACGCCGAACAGCCCATGGATCACTGAGACCCAGTATGCGGCCACGGTTGTCAGCCCGAAGCCAGCGGCGAAGAAGGAGGGTATCCAGTGCCGCCAGAACCCGACCGCCGCGGCGATGACGACACCGCCGATCACGTTGGCCAGGAACAGTGGCCCGATGACGGGAATCCCGGAGAATCCCTGGGCATAGATGTAGAGATGCACCGCCGCGGACACCAGAACGGCGACCGCGACGCCGACGCGCATGCTGTTAACCCACTGGCTACGCATGCCCATGGATACGTCGGACGCACCCGGCCGGTTCAACGGTTCAACGGTTCGCCGGTTCAACGTTCAACACGGCCCGCGCGCCGGTTTGGGCGCAAGCACCGTGCCGCCGTGAATCCCGCACAGCACCGAACCACCGGCCGCTCCGCGTCGTATCCATGGGGGCAGGTCGCGCACCGGTCCGGATCGGTGCGATCGGGACCCGCCAAGTCCGAGGAAGAGGGTTTTCACGATGAGATCGATGCGAATCTTGGGGCGGCGGTGGCTGTTTCGCGCGTCAACGCTGGGAGCCGGGGCTGCGACTGCGCTCTTCGTGCTTTCGGCGTGCGGTTATTCAGCCCCGGCAAGCACCACGCCATCGACGTCCGTGGCGGCATCCGGTGCATCCGGATCCGCGGCGGTGATCTCCACCGCCAGCGGCGCGGACGGCACCTACCTGGTCGGCCCGTCCGGCAAGGCCGTCTACCTGTGGATGGCCGACACGTCCAGCACGTCGACCTGCTCCGGCGCTTGCGCGGCCGCCTGGCCGCCGGTAACGACGAATGGCGCACCGACCGCGTCCGGTTCCGCCACGGCCAAGGATCTCGGCATGACGAAGCGCTCCGACGGCACCGAGCAGGTCACCTATGACGACCACCCGCTGTACTACTACGCAGGAGACGGCGCGGCCGGTCAAACCAACGGCCAAGGAAACAACGGGTTCGGCGCTCTGTGGTGGCTGGTCGACCCATCGGGATCCGCAATCACCAAAGCCGCATCGAACGGCGGTGGCGCGGCGCCGTCATCATCGGGCGCATACGGCGGGTACTGAGGGGCCGGCACTGGGAGGTCGGCACTGAAATCGGCAGCTCGCGATCCGCGGTCTCGCGACTCCTACGTCGCGCCAAGGCATCTCCTGACACGGACACAGTGGAGTCCCAGCATTCGGGCACGGCCCGACGACGGGGCCGTGAACATCGTCATAAACGGGATCGCCCCGCGTGATCGGACACCCCGTGCGATCCCCCACCACGCGGCTGGACGGGAATGACGGTGTCCACGACGCAGCGGATAGGGGCTCAGCTCAGGTTGCGGTGCGGCGGGTTCGGACCACCCTCGTGGCGGGCGGGGTGGATGGGGGCGATGAGCGCTCGGATCTGCGAAGACGGTGGCACGGCGAGTTCGCGGCGGAGCAGGGTGCGGTAGGTCTCGTATTGGTGCCAGGCCTCGGCAGCGTTGCCGAGGTTCAGGTGGGCGGTGATGATCAGCCGGTGGGCGCTTTCGCGCAGCGGTGACAGTGCGGCGGCGGTTTGGGCCAGGGCGACGGCGTCCGCGGCCCGGTGGGCGGCGATCAGTCGGGTGGCAGCGCGTTCGAGGGCGTTGATCTGGCGTTGCCGCAGCGTTTCTCGCTCGGCGGACACCCAGTCGTCATACCAACCGGGCAGCAGTTCCCCGGAGTCGCGCAGCACGCCGAGTTGTCGGCGGGTGGCGACGGCGTCGAGGGCGGCGGTGATGGCGGCGCGTAGGTCGTGCACGTCGATCTGCAGGTGCGGATCCAGACCGAGTTGATGCTCGGCGACGGTGATGAGGCCGGGGGCACGGGTTTGGGTGTGCCACAGCACGTTGCGCAGCCTGCTATGCGCGCTCTGTTCGGTGACCTCTGGCCACAGGATGTCGGCCGCCCACAGGCGGTCAGCTGGGCCGGCGATCGCCAGCAGCGCAATCAGCCGGTGCGCCTGGTGCTGGATCGGTGGCGGCGTGCCATCGCTGCATAGCGTCAGCGTGAACCCGCCGAGGAGGCGCAGCCGCGTACCCGAGTCGGGCGAGGCGAGTACGGATCGCATCACCGGCCACCCCCCAACACTTCGGGGTCTCCCGGTATTCAGCGAGCCCAGCCCACCGGCGTCCGGGAGGTCTTGCTGACAGACTTCAGGATCGATCTGATGTCCACTGACAGTCAACGCCCGTGACCGGTTCCGGACGGGCGGATCGAGCTCGGTCCGGCGCGGCGCGGGTCAGGGCTGGGATGCCGGCGGGTCGACCGCCGGCGGCGACCAGTTGGCCGTCGTGTGCTGAAGGAAGGTGCGCAGCCGGGCAAGCACGTCATCGATCGAGTCGGTGACCGCCGTTTGCCGGGCGGGCAGCCCGTCCATCGTGACGGCAATGATCCGGGCCCGCACGCCGGCGGCAGCGCTCGTTTCGCGCCAGACGCGAAGCGTCCACACGGCGCTGTCGACGTCGGTCCTGGACGGTTCGGCGCTGTCGGTTTCCGCACTGTCACCGGCGGGGGGCGTCCCGCAGGCGGGTCGACCGGGCGATGTCATGGGTCACAGACTGCCACGAAAGTCCAGGTTGCGGCACTGTACGTGCGCACAACGGACGCCCACCGTATCGGCGACGGACACCCGGCGCACATGCAGCGGATAGCGGGCGCACATACGGCGGATAGCCGGTCGACGGCCGGCACACGTTCCGCGGACGGCGGGCGGACGGTGCGCCGTCACACCGTGGACGGCGGGCGAGCATCGTGCACACGCCGGGCGGACGGGTGGTGTGCCTCAATACCGGTGTGCGCACACCCGTTCCGTCCCGGCGACATTCCGAAGGGGGTGACGAAACTATGACCACACTGTCGATCGATGAACTGTGCACGGAGACCGCCGAGCTGCTCCCGACCCGGGAGACACTCGACTTCATCCACGTGAACTGGGCCAACGTGTGGGCGAACAACTCGGCGCTAGCGGTGAACGCAGCGTCGATCTTCGCCAACGCGCAGGCCGCCGCCTATCAGCAGGTCAACACCCTGCAGGGCTGACGCCCGGGCCGCGGCCCGCGGCCGGGCAGGCCCCGGTGCGCGGGTCGCGGCTACGCGGCGCCAGCGGGGTCGGTACGGCGAAAGGAGTTATCGATGCCCACCGCCGATGTGATCTGCGGGCCGGAGCTGGCCGCCGAGGCTGCCGAGTTACTCCCCACCCGCCAGACGCTGGATCTCATCAATATCGTGGTCGCCCCGGTGACCGCGATCAATCTGGCGTTCGCGATCAATGCCGCCACCATCAATTCCACCGCGCAGGCCGTAGCCGCGCAGTGGTTGACGGTGTTGGCCCATCCCTGACCGCCACCACAGGCGCGGGGGCGGCCGGCCACATCCGGCCCGGCCGTCTCCGCTCCCGCCGCACACCGTTTGACCTGCCTAAAGGAAGCCATGATGCAGACGGCGATGACGGCCGCAGCCCCCGCTCCGTTAACCCGCCGCGCTGGGGTCACACTGGCCGGCGCCTACGACGGGTCCGGCTACGAGCAGCCCCGTTTCCTGGTGGTACGCGGTGACGGGCAGGCCATTCAGGTCACCCGGGTCTTGTACGAGGTTTTGGCAGCTCTGGACGGCACCTGCGACGCCGTGGCCGCTTCGGCCGCCGTGAGTAGCAAGATCGGTCGGGAGCTCACCGCCGACGGCCTGCGCCTGCTCGCCGAGCAGAAGCTACGACCGCTCGGGCTCCTGGACGATCCGCCCGGAGTCGCGTCACCGGCCCAGGCGGCACCGGTCGCCGACCCGCTGCTGCGGGTGCGGCTGCACGCCACCCTGTTACCGGCGCGCTGGGTGCCGCGGCTCGGCCGGATCTTCGCTCCGCTATTTCATCCGGTGCCCGTGGTCGGCGTGGTGGCGCTGTTACCGGCACTCGATGTCTACCTGCTGTTTCACGCCAGCCTGTCCGCCGCCATGCGCCGCGTGATCATCGAGCCGGCGGACCTGCTCGCGCTATTGGGCGTCATGGTCGTCGCCGCGCTGTTTCACGAGACCGGCCACGCGGCAGGCTGTGTGCGCGGCGGCGGACGGCCCGGCGCGATCGGCGTCGGACTCTACGTGATCTTCCCCGCCTTCTACACGGACGTCACCGACGCCTACCGGCTATCTCGCCGCGGCCGGCTGCGCACCGACCTGGGCGGAGTGTATTTCTCGGCGATCGCGGCCGTGTGCGCCGGTGTCGTGCACGTTTCGACCGGTGCGCCCGTCGCGCTCGTCGTGTGCCTGCTCGCCCAAACCGAACTAGCCCAACAACTGTTGCCGTTTGTTCGGCTCGACGGCTATTTCGTGCTCGGCGACCTGATCGGCATCCCGGACCCGTTCGGCCGGGTGAAACCCATCCTCGAAGGCATGCTGCCCGGCCGTCATATCGACCCGCAGATATCGCAACTTCGCCGCGGCGTGCGGATCACCGTCACCGTGTGGGTGCTGCTGGTGGTGCCCTTACTCGCCCCAGGACTGGCGCTGTTGGTGTGGCAACTGCCAACCATTGTCACCGCCACCTGGGCGTCCATCCTGCACCAGTGGGCGGCGGCGCAAGCCGGGTGGGCGGCCGGTAACCCCTTCGCCGTCATCCTAGCTGCCGTCGCCGCCGCGATCGCCGCGATCCCCGCCGTCGGCCTCGCGTTCCTCGGCTACACCCTGCTCCACCGCGCCGCACGCTGGGCCGTAAACCGCGGCCGCAAACAGCGCGACACCACCCACCAGCCGCATCCGACCGGAGATGATCCGCCATGACCGCACACCCACAATCGCGCCGCCGCGTCTCGCGTGCTTGGCCGCGACGCATCGGCGCACTCGCTCTCGCCGTGGCCGCTGCCGGTCTCACGGGTCCGCCGATCGCCGTTGCCCAGGTACGGCCGGACCCGCCCGCATCCCCCACCGCGATGACGGCAAACGTCATCAGGCCGCTGCCGCTCCCCGGCACCAAGGGATCAGGATCCGACCTGGTCGCATCAGCCCAACCCACTGCTGTCGACCCACAGGCGGCCGACAACGAGACCGCAACACTGACCTTGAACCGGCCCGGCAAGGCCAACACCGTCGCCACCGCCTCCGCGACCTGCGACGGCTGCGCAGGCACCGCCACCGCCACCGCGCAGGTCCGCTTCCTGCCCGCGGCAGGGTCCATCCGCGCCGACAACGTGGCCACCGCCTGGAACGCGAACTGCGAAAACTGCAGCGCACAAGCGGTGTCCATCCAGGTCGTCACCGCCCGCTTCGCCGCAGACGTCACCGTCACCAACCGCGCCCTCGCGATCAACGTCGCCTGCACCCGATGCGACAGCACCGCGGTCGCCATTCAATACGTACTGGTCGGCGTCGACCCCATCCGGCCCCGGCCCAACACCACCACGCCCGACGCGGAAACCGGGCAACTCGCCACCCGCATCGCGCAGACGATGCGTTCCGCCCCGCCCAGCCTGCAACGAGCCGCGATCCTCGCCGACGCGCAACGAGGCCGCGCCGACCTGCAACAACGCTATGGCGCCAGCAGCGCCACCGTCACCGTCGACTACCAAACCGGCTGACATCGGGGCGCAGCACTGAACCTGCCCACCTCTCACTGGCCGAGCGCCAGGATTCAGTCGAGTTGGATTTCATGGCTGTGTTGTTTGCGTGAGCCATCGGCCGGAAACCCACGAACCCTGGGACATGACCGCTTCGATCGAGACGTCATCGTTGAGCAGAACAAGGTTGGCCAGATACCCCGGGGCGATGTGGCCCGCGTGGTTGTCAATTCCGAGGGTGCGCGCCGGGGTGGCCGTTGCGCTCGTAATGGCGTCGACGATATTGACGCCGCCGTTGCGAACGGTGCGCTGGACTGCTCTTTCCATGGTTAGCGTGCTTCCGGCGATGGACGACCCGTCCTCCAACATTGCGAGGCCTTCCGAGACCACGGTCGTCGTTGTGCCGCGATGATAGATTCCGTCGCCGACCCCGGTTGCTTCGATGGCATCGGTGATAAGTGCGACGCGGTGGGCGCCCACCGCCCTGAAGACGTAACCGATCATTGCGTCGTCGAGGTGGAAGCCGTCGGTGATCAGTTCGCATGTCACGCGTTCGTCCTCCATCGCGGCGACAATGACCCCTGGGTCGCGATGGTGGATCGGCCGCATACCGTTGAACAAATGCGTGGCAACGGTGGCTCCCGCGTCGAACGCGGCCTTCGTGACGTCGTAGTCGGCGTCAGTATGGCCGACCGCCGCAACAGTTCCCGATGCTCGGATCTGCCGGATGGCGTCGATACCACCGGGAAGCTCCGGTGCGATGGTCATGAGCTTGGTCTCCCCGGCCCCCGCCTCAATCAGTGTGCGCAGTTCGGCAGAGTCCGGCCGCCTGAGTTCGTTCGGGTCGTGCGCGCCTTTCCGCTCGACGCTCAGAAACGGGCCCTCGTAGAACACCCCGGCGAGGTTTTCTAGGCTCGCAGCTGCGACGTTCGCCGCGGCGGAGGACATTTGGGGGAGGAGGTCTGTTCCGATGCCGGCGAGCAGCGTGGTTGTCCCGTGCAGCCGGTGGTGGTTCACGATAGCGGATATTCCAGCCGGATCAGCATCACCGAAGCTGTATCCAAGAGCGCCGTGCACATGCATGTCAATGAAGCCGGGGGCGAGCAGGCGACCCCGTAAATCGACGCCTTCAGTCTTGGGACCCGTTCCGTATGCTTCGATGCGATGTTCCGATACTGAGACCCACGCGTCTTCAAGGATTCTGCGTCCGATAACCAGTCGGGCGTTTCTGAGAATCGTTGTCATGTTGACCCTCCTTCGCCGTTTGACGGCTGCAATTCGTCGATGATTGATAGCGCCGCGCCGATGCTCCCGGCTTCGTCGCCGAGCCCGGCAAGTACGAGCACCGGCCGGCAGCCCTCGTGAGGTCGCTGCGCTATCGCCTGCTTGAGGGGCTCGAGCAGCTGTGGGCCGGCCATAGCCAGGCCACCACCGATGACGTAGTTGTCGATGTCGAGCAGCGTGTTCGATGCGAGGATCGCGTCCGCAAGAGCGCTGATCGCGTGGGCCCAAACCTCCTGAGCCATTACGTCCCCGTCTCGCGCGGCGGAGGCCACCACCTCGGAGTTCGCCGTCGACTGGCCGGACAATTCGGAGTAGCGGCGCGCGATGGCCGTGGCAGATGCCACCGTTTCGAGGCAGCCTGTTCGCCCGCATAGACAACGGTCGCTGACCCCGCGTATCGGAACGTGCCCGATCTCGCCAGCGGCGTAATGATCGCCGGTGAACGGTTTCCCGCCAAGGACGATGGCACATCCGATACCGGTGCCGATAGGAAGGAAGATGAAGTTCCGGTGGGCTCGGCCTTCGCCTTGCCTGGCCTCGGCCAACGCTCCCGCGCGAACGTCGTGTCGCACCGCCACCGGCAAGCCCAGGGCTGCTGTGAGCTCGTCCTTGAGTGGCACCTGGTCCCACCCGATGTTCGTAGCGCCCACTGCGACGCCGCGCGCCTCATCGACCTGGCCGGGAACCGCAAGACCGACACCGACCGGTTCCATTCCGCGACTTCGGGCGTCGCCCAGGAGATCGCTGGCGAACGCTGCGATCCGCGTTAAGACCTCGACCGGGCCATCGGCTCGCTGGGTCGGACGTCGTTGCCGGAAAAGCGGTGTGCCGTCGAGCCTCGCGACCACCGCTTTCATGGCCGTACCGCCTACATCGATCCCGATGACGCAGCCCGTATCGCCGGACGCACTGTGCATCATCGGGTCCCTTCGACGGTGCTTCGCCGGCTGCTGCCATCGCCGCAACTCGTAGATGCCGCTGCTCGGAGGCTTGAGTCTGTTGAGTCGCCTGCCGAAGCGTCGTCGCTCAGTACAGATGCGCATCTCGAGTCGTGGCACGGAGAGTACTTGACACGGACTCTTGCAAGTTTGTGCGATGTTACGAGATAATTTGTAACCCACGTGTGCAACTCCGTCAAGCGCTCGTGGCAGGCACGAGGTTCGAATGGAGTGGTCCATGGGCCAGGCGGCGCGATGGAGCGATCTGTTGTCGATCCTCCAGGACTCGGAGCACCTCACGATCCGAGAGACTGCGCTACGTCTCGACGTTTCCGAGGCCACCGTCCGGCGCGACTTCGACGAACTGACCCGCCAGGGCTTGCTGACCCGGGTGCGCGGCGGCGTCGTCCGTAACGAGCTGGCGGCGGACCTGCCGTTGCGATTCAAGACGTCTCGACATGCGGAGGAAAAGCAACGCATTGCAACCGTCGCCGCGCGCATGGTCGACGCCGGATCCACGGTCGGCCTGAACGGCGGAACGACGAGCGCAGCGCTGGCACGGACCCTTGCAGCGCGGGCCGATTTGGAGATATTCAAGGTCGACCCTGCGCTGACCATCGTCACCAGTGCCCTGAACATTGCATACGACCTGGCCACACGCCCGAACATTCGCACTGTCATCGTCGGCGGTGTGCTACGCCAGCGGTCATACGAGCTGATCGGCCCGCTCGCTACGAAGATCCTCGACGAGATCACCATGGACTGCTGTTTCCTCAGCGTGGATGCGATCAACGCGTCGGATGGGGCGACGACACATCACGAGGGCGAGGCAAGCATCAACAGCCTGCTCGCCCGCCGCGCAGGCAAGATCATCGTCATCGCAGACGGAAGCAAGGTCGGTAAGCGCGCATTCGCACGGATCGCGCATATATCCAGCATCGACACGCTGGTAACTGACGAGTCGGCCCCGCCGGACTCCGTGGACGAAATCGCTTCTGCCGGATGCCATGTCGTCCGTGCGTGAGGTCAGCTTGACCGTGCATCGCGGCCGTGCTTCGCGCTGTTGAAATCCTTGACAGGCATCCCGGGCAGCCGTAAGCTCCCGTCTCAGAATCAATCACTACATAGCAGCGATGTTGCATTTGTTCGCGCATAGTAGGGACTCCGCGCGCCTCGCACGTCGTCTGCGTAAAGGAGATTGCACATGGCGAATCGCGCGACACGTAGCATGCTCAGCGCCGGCCTCGCCGTAGCGCTCGCGGTCGGAACTCTGGCGGCGTGCAGCTCGGGCGGGTCTGGTGGGGCAGGCAACGACAAGACATCGGGGGCGTCAAGCGGCTCCGGTACGTTGACGTATTGGTCGATGTGGAACAAGACCGAACCGCAAGCGCAGGTCCTGCAAACCGCATTCGACGCCTTTGAAAAGTCCACGGGCATCCATGTCGATGTGAAGTGGGTCGGGCGGGACGTCCTGACGAACGTGAGCGCGGCGTTGACGAGTGGCAAGCTGCCCGACTTGGTTGATCAGGACGGGGATGAGCTGACGGCCACGTTCTCCGCCGCGAACTCGGCGATGGGCCTCCAGGATGTGTGTGATGCCCAGGTGACTGGCGAGTCGATCAAGATCTGTGGCGGCGCGATACCGCAGGACTTTGTGACGCAGTACAAGACCCAGGACGGCCAGCCGCTCCTAATCCCGTACGAGCTCATCACCTCGTCGATCTGGTACAACGCCAATCAGTTCCCCGATTTCGCAACGAATCCGCCCAAGACGTGGGACGATTTCGTGCAGCTCTTGAACAAGGAGAAGGCTGCCGGGCGGCACCCGCTGGCCCTGGACGGTGACACACCCGAGTACGCCGCCTACTTCTGGGAGTGGGCAGCTGCGCGCGACGCCGGACCTCAGGCCTTCTACAACGCGGTGAGCGATAAGACGGGCGCCGCGTGGGACAACCCGGACTTGTTGACCGCCGCGAAGCAAGTCGAGTCGCTGGTCTCGTCTAGATTTTTCACTCCCGATTATGCGGGCACCAAGTGGCCGGCACAGCAGACCGCGTGGGCCAACGGACAGAGCAAGTCCGACTTCCTCTTGCTGGGCAGCTGGGCGCCGAGTGAGACCGCGCCATTCGCCGAGAAGAATCCCGACAAGTGGACCTACGCGTCGTTCCCGTGGCCACAAGGCACCAACGCGCAGGGTAACGATTCAACCGAGCTCTACCTGATCGGCTTTGCGATCCCGAAGAAGGCGCAGAACGCCGACAACGCCAAGAAGTTCATCGAGTTCTTCCTGAACAAGCAGTACCTGTCTGGCATCTCCACGAAGGCGCTGAACCTAACGCCGCGTGCCGACATCGAGGTCCCGACCCAGCTCGAGGGCGTCAAGAAGCAGATAGAGTCGGCCAAGACCTACTTCAAGCTGTATGACGGGGTGACTGGCGAGTTCCCGCAGTTCGGCACCGAAAGCTTCCTGCCCCAAGTGCAGAACCTGTTACTCGGCAAGCAGACCGCGGACGGATTCATCAAGGCCATGAAGCAGGCAACGATCGAATACTGGAAGTCGCACTGACATGACGGTCGCCGACAGCGGCGTGGCACCGGTTCTTCTCTCCGAGCAGACGCTCCGGGTGAAGGCCGATGCCACGCCGCTGGAACGCCAAAGGAAGAGGCTGTTCTGGCCTTTCGTCGCGCCGGCATTGGCCATCTACGCGATCTTCATGCTTGCGCCAACGATCGGCTCCCTATGGATCAGCCTCACTGAGTGGCGCGCGCAGGGTGACCCCATGCGGTTCGTCGGGCTGAAGAACTATGCGCTGATTGTCACGAACTCGCTTTCCCAACGCGCGCTGGTCAACACAATCGGGATCTTGCTCATCGCTGGGCTCGGCATCTTCATACTCGCCTTCGCGATAACCATATTCATGCGCGAGATGCGGTTCCGAAACACGGTGCGGTCATTGCTCTTCTTCCCGTACCTGATCACGCCCGTCGCCATCGGGATCGTCCTTGGCTTGGTCCTCGATCCCAACGGCATCCTCAACTCCATCCTGTCGAAAGTTGGTCTGTCGAAACTCACGGCCCAGTGGCTCGATCTGGGGCATATCTACTGGAGCCTTCTCACGACGATCGTTTGGGTAACTACCGGCTTCTATGTGATCCTGCTGGCGTCCGGCATGGACCGAATCCCACGGGACTACTACGAAGCGTGTGAACTCGCGGGTGCGAATCTTTGGCAAAAATTCCGGTACGTGACGCTCCCGATGTCGTGGGATATCGTCACCATTGCTGCGATCCTATGGGTCATCAACTCGTTCAAGATCTTCGAACTGATTCTAGCCTTTGGCACGCTCGGGTCGTCGGTACTTCCCGCTCAGGTACAGAACCTGTCGACCGACCAGTACTACCTGACCGTCGGCGGAAGATACCCAACCTACGCGATGGGCCAAGGATCGGCCGTCGGCATCGTCATGCTCATATTGGTAGGCGTCTGCGTGGTGCTCATTCGAAGGTTCATGCGCCGCGACCGGATCGAGTTCTGACATGAATGACATACGCACAGCGCACACGTCACTCAACCCCGTTCGGTCAGGCCTAGGCGCTACCAGGCCAGGGAACGCCGCGGGAACGCACGGTGTCATCGGCATAAGCATCGTTCAACGGGTCGCCCGGGCAGTAATCTGGGCATGGGTCGTTATCAATGTCTTTTTCATGATCTGGGTTGTCGTGGCGTCGCTGAAGGAAAGCAGCGACATATTCTCACGAACCGAAGTATTCGCATTACCGATACACCCACAATGGCAGAACTACTCCGACGCATGGGTGAACTCCGAGATCGGCCTCGCCATGCTCAATACAGTCATCGTGGTGGGAATATCGTCAGTTCTTGTTGTGGCGATCTCGGCTCCAGCGGCGTATGCACTCGCCCGGTTCCCTAACCGGTCTGCGAGCGCGCTGTCTGGCCTATTCGCAATCGGCATGGGGATCCCTCTGCCCGCCATCGTCCTGCCACTGTACATAGCATATGTCCAAGTCGGCCTCATCAATACCTTGGTGGGGCTGGGAATCCTTTACGTGGCAACAGAGATCCCATTCACGGTGTTCCTACTGACCGGATACTTCCGATCACTCCCCTTCGAGCTCGAAGAAGCTGCCGCAATGGATGGTTCGTCCATCATGCGGACGCTTCGCGATATAATGCTCCCGCTCGCTAAACCCGGAATACTCACGGCCTTGATACTCAACGTTGTGTTCCTGTGGAATGAAACTGCCCTGGTCCTGTACTTCATTCAGGACGACACTAAATTCACCCTCGGGCGTGCTCTACTCAACTTGGGCACCAGCGCCACTTACACCTCAGCATGGGGCTCGATGATGGCTGGCTCAGTCATCGTGGTGGCGCCCGTCATCGTCCTATACATCATTCTCGGAAAGCAAGTCGTTGAAGGACTAACCCTGGGAAGCGGAAAATAGGAATCGCAACACGCAGCCAGCCCCGAACGCGTCAATCCGCGACTTTCTGGCGCAGCCCGACGCTTCGCCGACTCCGCCGGAGCCGAGCTTGCCGTCAACGGCTGCGGCTCACCAGGCGCCGGTGCCGTCCGGATCGCCTTGCGGGCATGGTCACGATGCCAGCCGGTCAGCTCGCACAACTCGTCCGGAACCGCCGAACGCTCGGGCTGCAGACGGCGACTGTTGTGGACTACGAGAACGTGCACCTTGCGGGCCACGGGTTGTTCGCGTCGACGCGTCTGCAACTGACGCACCACACTGATTGATCCGTTGATGTTCGCCAACGGGTTGCTGAGAGTCCGCAAAGCGCAGCAGAAGGATGGAATGCTTCCCGCGGCCTTTGATCGTGTACTCGTGTACCGCGGACATCCGTCGCCGGAGCACAACGCCGACGGGTACGCCCGAAATCTCTCGCAGAAGTCTCGCTGGGAACGCGATTCACGCGTGACTGTCACACTTCGCCCGCTCAAGTACGAGTACCAGCGTAACGCGACCGGCCGGGCCAGCGTGTCGGCGTCGATGAAGACCAGCGGTGGATCAGTCGCCATGCAGGTCGGCCTCGATGTCGTCGCTCGTGGCGGCAATCATTGAGCCAACCAGCTTGTCGCGGTATGCCTCGAACTCCCGAAGCGGGATGCGGTGGTGAGTGCCGACCTTGATGGCTCTGATCTCGCCTGCTTCGATCTTCCGCGTGACCGTCGAGCGGGACATGCCCAGTCGTAGACCAGCGGCCTGCGGGGACAGGAACTCCGGTCGGGAGCGGAGGCTGACCACCTCCCCGTTCTCACGCGCCCGGAGCACGTACGACTTCATCGCGGCGAGCCATTCCTCTTCAGACTGCCGCGATGGATCGATCGTCAGTTGGGCGTGCATGGCGTCAGCTTAGCAAGGCCAGCACAGTTACGGCTGCGCTAACTGCTCACCGTTTTCTCAGCTCAATGTGGGTGGCCAGGGCCGGGATCGAACCGGCGACCTTCCACTTTTCAGGCGGACGCTCGTACCAACTGAGCTACCTGGCCAAAAACGAGGCCGGATCCGGCGAACCACCGAAATCCGGCCACGTCCCCGCGACCCAGACGGGACTTGAACCCGCGACCTCCGCCGTGACAGGGCGGCGCGCTAACCAACTGCGCCACTGGGCCTTGCTGCGCTGCGGAACGTTCCTGCCGGAACGCCTCGCACTGGACACGGTACCTGAACGGCGCCGCATCCCTGTACCCCCAACGGGATTCGAACCCGTGTTGCCGCCGTGAAAGGGCGGAGTCCTAGGCCGCTAGACGATGGGGGCTGGGCTTTTTACGGTCTCACCCGCCTCCAACGGCTTGCCGTTGGGAGCCGAACCAGCATACGGCACGGCTCGCAGGCTATCCAACTCGGGCATTTCCGGCAGCCGGGATATCGAGTATGACGCTGTTCGCGGCCTCCGGCCGCCATGCCGTCCCGATCGACGGTACCGAAGTTGCCTATCCCGCCGGCCGACCTCCTGCCCGATCGGTCCGGGTCCCCGACCCTCGCGGCCCGGTGCCTTCCAGCGCCATCCGCGAGCGTGTGACGCCGAGCACCTGCGAGAACGCGATCTCCCGACGGGTCGATCGGGGCTTTGATGTACACATGTCAGCTTCGTCTCTAGAGTCGACATGGACAGCCGGATGCAGCGGGCGGGAGGGTGCGACGTGCGAGTGGGTCATGTCCGGGGGCCGAGCGCCGCCGCGCCTGCGACTTGGACCCGCCCATGACCGTCCGGGGTGTGGCGCGGGCCTGGTTCGGCGCCACCGCGGTCGTGGTGGCCGTGGCGCTCGTCATCCAGCTCGTCGTGGCGGCCAGCAGTCCCGGGATCGTCTTCCCCAACCCTGCCGCCCGAACCGCGAACGTGTTGGCGTTCTTCACGATCCAGTCGAACATCATCGTCGGAATCACGACCGGCCTGCTGGCGCACCGGCCGGAACGAGACTCGTGGTGGTTCCGGACGTTCCGACTGGACGGACCCGTCTGCATCCTGGTGACCTTCGCCGTCTACCACACAGTGCTCGCCGGCCTCGCCGACCTCACCGGGTGGGCGAAGGCGGCGGACGTGCTGCTGCACACCGTGGTGCCGGCGATGTGCGTGCTGGGCTGGGCCGCTTTCGGGCCACGGGGCAGGCTCACCGGCACCGTCGTCCTCGGCTCCTTGCTCTACCCCCTCGCGTGGCTCGCCGTGACCCTCATCCGGGGCGCGATCACGGACTGGTACCCGTACCCGTTCCTGGAGGCGCCCCGACTCGGCTACGCGCAGGTGCTCCTGAACAGCCTGCTGATCGCCGCCGTCTTCCTCGCCCTCGCGGCGTTGGCGTGGGGCATCGATCGGCTCGTCGCACGCCGCAAGCACCCGGCTCGAGTCGCCGAACGGCAGGACGCACCCGCCAACTGATTGGCGGTCCGCGTTCCCCGCTGTGCTGCATTCACGTGCCCCAACCCGGGCCCGAAAGCCCCCGCCCGATCTCACCTACATCCCCGCCGGCCCGCGCTCCGATCGCCGGGGCTACCGGCCGCTCAGAGATCGTTGCCCGGGTACGACAGGTTGAAACTCTTGTTGACCAAAGGGAAGTCGGGGACGATGGTGTCTGTCAAGGAGACCGGCACGGCCGGCCAGTTGAACCAGGACGGGTCCACGACCTTCGCCCGCAGCAGCCGGCCCGCGGCGTCGAGTTCGACCCGGTGCACCACGGTCCCGCGCCACGCCTCGACGATGCCGACGCCACTCCTGGCGGCACTGAGCACGCCGCTCGCGGCCCCGCCACGGACATCGCTCGCCGTCGACCGCGCGTCATCCTCGGCACCGGCGGCCCGGGCATCGCCGCCACGAACACCGTCGGCCGGAACATCGGCCGCATACGACAGCGGCCCGGCCTCCGCGACCAGTCGCTCGACAAGCTCCACCGACTGCGCGAACTCGTCCCGGCGCACGGTGAACCGCGCGAGCACATCGCCGCCCTCCCCGAGCACCGGCGCCACCGCCAGGTCGGCGAACGGATGGTCGACGCGGGCATCGACAGCCACGCCGCTGGCCCGCGCGGCCGGACCGAGGCAGCCCAAGTCGACTGCGTCACGCAACGCCAGCACGGCAGTGCCCGAAAACCGTTCGTACACCATGGATTTCGCCAGCGTTTGGCGCGCCACGTCCGCGAGATCGTCCGCGAGCGCGCGCAGCCGCACCAGGTCCGGCAGCGCCCGGACCGAAATCCGGCCGACCCCGATCGCACCGCGCAGCAGCCGATGTCCCGTCACGGCGTCGTTGATGCGGAGCAACTCCTCCCGGATCCGCCCGGCGTGCGAGTTCGCCAACCCGAACCCGACATCGTTGGCCAGCGCGCCGATGTCGCTCGCGTGGTGGTACAGCCGCTCCAGCTCCAGCAGCATCGCGCGCAGCCGCTGCGCACCGGCGGGCATCGCAAGCCCCAGCGCGTCCTCCACCGCCAGGCAGTGCGCCAGCGTGTGCCCCACCGACGTGTCCCCCGCGATCGCCGCCGCCAGCTCCACGGAGCGCCCAGAGGCCACGGGATCCAGCCCCTCGAACAGCTTCTCGACGCCACGATGCGTGAACCAGAGCCTGGCCTTGAGCCGGAGGATCGTCTCGCCCACCACCGAGAACCGGAAGTGCCCGGGGCCGATCATCCCGGCATGCACCGGGCCGACCGGGATCTCGTAGACGCCCTCGCCCTCGACCGTCAGGAACGGGAAGCGCTCGGCGTCCACGAACTCCGGTGGCGGCCCGGCATCGCGGCGCATCGGATACCACCCGGCGGGCCAATGTGCATGGCGCACCAGCCTTCTCGGCATCGGGTGCCCCACCGGGATGATCCCGAACAGGTCGTGCAGCTCGCGTTCGAACCGAGAGGCGGGTACCGACAATTCGGCCAGCGACGGCAGCACGGGCTCGGCCGCGGGCAGCGTCACCGTCAACTCCCGCCGCTGATCGGGGCCGCCCGCCAGGAACAGGTACACCACCCGCAGGGTGAGGCCGTCGTCATGCCCGGAAACCAGCGCCAACCGGAAGCCGGCCGCCAGCAACTCGGCCGCCTGTGCACGCAACTCGCCCACCTCGACGGCGCGCGCCGAACGGTGCGCCCCCACCTCGTGAGACGCGAAAGATTCGAGTATGACGATGTTCTCGCCCTCAGCGTTCGGGATTTCGATGCTCATCGGACCCCCGCCAGCATCAGTCCCGCGTCCCGGAACAGCCCGGCCAGTGGACCGGCGCTCAGCCCCAGCGCCAGGCACGCGGCGATGCCGATCACCAGCGCGAGCGAGATGGACCGCGGCGTCATGATGGCCGGCGCGGACGGCTCGGGCTCACCCAGCAGGATGCCCACCGTGCGGCTCGCGAGCGCGGCGAACGCGACCACCATCAGCGTGCCCTGCACGGCCAGCAGCCAGCCGAGCCCCACCTCGGTCATGGACCGGCCGACCGCGATCACGCTGCCGAAAATGGCGAACGGCGGGACCGCGACCACCACGGCGATGCCGACGGCGAACGATGCGCCGACCAGTCGGGAGCGCGCCAGCACGCCGCGCACCGCCGCGATCGCGGAAGACCCGTGCGCCGACTGGATCTGGCCCGCCGACAGGAACAGCACCGTCTTGCCCATGCCGTGCGCCAACACCTGCCACAGCAGGGCGGCGATGGCGAGCGGCGTGCCGACCGCCGCGGCGACCGCGATCACCCCGAGGTTCTCCATGGACGAATAGGCGAGCATCCGCTTGAAGTCCCGCTGCACCAGCAACATGAGCGCCGCGACCGCGACGGTCGCCAGGCCCACCACCAGCAGCGCGGTCCGCAGGTACCCGCCGCCGACGGCCAGGTCCACGACCGGCTTGACGCGCAGCACGGCCGAGAAGCCCACTGCCAGAAGGACTCCGCTCATCAGCGCGGAAACCGGCGCCGGCGCCTGGCTGTGCGCGTCGGCGAGCCAAGTGTGGAACGGCACCAGGCCGGCCTTCGCCCCGAAGCCGATCACCATCAGCCCGGCCGCGACGCGCAGCACCGCGGGGTCGAGCGCGGTGGCGTGCGCCAGCAGGGTGTCGATGTCCAGCGCGCGACTCGCCGGGATGCCCGCATGCACGGCCGCGAAGTACACCAGCACCGTGCCGAGCAGTGCCACCGCGATGCCCACCGAGCAGATCACCACGTACTTCCAGGCGGCCTCGACCGCCGCCCGGCCGCCCCGGTGCCCCACCAGGAAGGCCGTGACGATAGTGGTCGCCTCGATGGCCGCCCACATGACGCCGATGTTGGCCGCGGAGACGGCCGTCGCCATGGCCGCCAGGAATGTCGGGACGAGCACGCCGTACAGCCGTACGCGCCGCGGCGTGGTGTGGCCGGCCGCGACCTCCTGGTCGACGTAGCCGATCCCGGCCCAGGCGGCCGGCGCGCCGACCGAGCCGATCACCACCAGCATCACCGCGGTGAGCGCATCGGCGCGCAGCAATCCGCCCAGGGCCAGGGCAGGGCCGTCGCCCCGGGCAACGGCCAGCAGCAGACCGCATGCGCCGATCGCGAGCGCCGCGGCGGCGGCCACGGCGGCATTCAGGCGCCGGTTGCGGCACACGGCCGCGAACACGGCGGCGGCGACCGGAGCGGCCACCGGCAGAACGAGCAACGCCGTCATATCAGTCACGCAACTCCCGTAGCCGGCCGACGTCGCTGTCCCCAAAGTGCGCCTGGACCTGCCGCGCCAACAGCCCGAGCACGAGCGTCACGAACAGCACATCCAGCGACGCGCCGAGCTCGACGACCAGCGGAACGCCCGAGGTCAGCAGGAAGGCGGCGGAGGTGATCCCGTTGTCCAGCATCAGGAATCCCACGGTCTGGGACAGGGCGCGGCGCCGGGTGGCCATCACCTGGATGCCGATGAGGATCACCGCGAAGGACACCGGCACGGCCATCGACCCGACCGTCGCCTGCAGCCGCACGATCGGCCGGGTGACCGCGAAGGCCGTGACCGTGAGGAGCGCCGTGATCAGCAGGGACAGCGACGTCCCCACCACCGGGGCGCTCTCCCGGCGCGCGGGCACCCACCGCGCGGGCCCCCGCCGCGCGGGCCCCCGCCGCGCCACCAGCCGCAGCAGCACGGCGGGCAGCACCACGCCGCGCAGCGCGAGGATCGCGACGCCGACGCCGATCACCTCGGCACTGGCGTGGGCGATCCCGTCGACGATCGGCAACGCGGCCAACGCCACGCCCTGGCACGCCAGAAGCATCACCATGGCGCGCAACTCGCGACGCCACACCACGAGAACCGCTGTGAGCAGCAGGGTTCCCGCGGCCGTATTCATGCCGGCCGTGTAGAGGTCCTGGTTCACCGCACCTCACCCCACCGCCGAGGCGAAGAACGACGAGGTGGTCACGGCCAGTAGGGCCAGCACGAACGAGCCGGCCAACAGCTCCGGCACCCGGAACAGCCGCAGCTTGGCGACGAACACCTCGATGCCACCGAGGATCAGCGCGAGCACGGCGACCTTCGCGGCGATCAGCACCGTCGCCAACAGGAATCCGCCCGCGCCCGAGCCCGCGCCGGCGATCCCCCACGGCGCGAAGAGGTTGGCCAGCAGCGCGAGCAGCACCGTCAGCCGCATCGCCGACGCCCACTCCATCAGCGCCAGCCGCGGTCCGGCGTACTCCAGCTCCATCGCCTCGTGGATCATCGTCAGTTCCAGATGGGTGCTGGGGTTGTCGACCGGCAGCCGCCCGGTCTCGGCCACGATCACGGTCAGCAGGGCGACGAACGCCAACGCACCCGGCACGCTGAGCACCGTCCACGGATCGTGCGCGGTCGCGGCGACGATCACGCCGAGGTTCGACGACCCGGCGGGCAGCGACAGCGCGAACACGCTCAGCAGGATCGTGGGTTCGGCGAGCGCGGCGATCGTGATGCCGCGGCTGGCCCCCATCCCACCGAACGCGGTGCCGGTGTCCAGGCCGCCGAGGGCGAGCGCCACCGTCCCGATCAGCAGCAGACCGACGACGGCGAACAGGTCCGCCATGCGATCCAGCGGCGAAAAGGTCGTCACCAGCGGCACTATCGCCGCGATCAGCAGGGCGCTGCCGGCCACCACGGCCGGTGCGAGGGAGAAGACAACCGTGGTGCCGGACGGCGTCATCGCCTGCTTCCGCAGGTGCTTTCTGAGGTCCCGCCACGGCTGGGCGACGCCGGCGCCGACCCGCCCCTCCAGCCGGGCGCGGACCTGCCGCATCACCCCCGCCACCAGCGGCGCACCGAGCAGCACGCCCGCCACCTGCGCCGCGGGCGCGACCATCGCGAGAACCGTCATCGGGCCAGCACCAGCACGATCAGCAGCCCCACGCCGCCGTAGACGAGATAGAGCTGCACGCTGCCGGTATGCGCGCGCCGCACCCACCCGGCGACGGCCCGCACCAGGCGCAGCACCGGACGGTAGAGGTGCGCCTCGACGGCGTCGGTGGGCCGCTCGCGATAGGCCATCTGCTCGACGTCGTACGCCGATCCGGCGGCGCGCACCACCGACAGGTCGGCCTCCGGCCGCAGCACCCCGCGGAACACCCGCTGCATCGGCTGCGCGAACGAACTCGCCGTGTACTCCATCCGCGAGGTGAGCCCATCCGCGCCGCATGCCCAGAGCGGCGCGGCGGACTGTGCCGGCGGCCGGCGGCGAGAACCGATCCGCGACAACGCAACTGCGAGTATGACGGCGCTAGCCATGCCGGCGGCGAGCACCGCGGGCGCGATGCTGCCCAATCCGCCCGCTGGACCGATGACGACGCCGCCCAGAGTCGCGACCGGGACCGGCAGGGTCCGGCCGAGCGCGCGCAGGGCCGGGTCCAGGGCGGCGGGAACCAGGGCGAGCACCGTGCAGACCAGCGCTGCGAGCGCCATCGCGAGCAGCATCGGCGCACCGGCCTCCCGGGCGTGGGCCGCCTCGTCGGTGCGCGGCCGCGCCAGGAATCCGACGCCGAACGCCTTCACCATGGTGACCACGCCCACCCCCACGCTGAGCGCGACGACGCCGATGGCCAACGGCATGGTCAACGCCATGAGCGTGTCCCCGGCCGCGGGCCGGTGGATCAGGCTCTGCAGCAGCAGCCATTCGCTGACGAAGCCCGCCCCGACCGGCAACCCCGCGGCGCCGAGCGCGGCCACGCCGAAGAGCGCCGTGGTCACCGGCATGCGGCGGGCCAGCCCGCCGAGCCGGTCGAGATCCCGTAAGCCCGTGGCGTTTTGCACCGACCCGGCGGCCAGGAATGCCAACATCTTGAACGAGCCGTGCACCAGCAGGTGCAGCAGCCCGGCGGCCAGGGCCAGCGCCGCCACGTCGCGCATACCACTGCTCGTGAGCAGGGCGGCCGCGCCCAGCGCCACCAGCACGAGACCCATGTTCTCCGTCGTAGAGAAGGCCAGCAGCCGTTTGAGGTCGGTAGCCACCGATGCCTGCAACACCCCGAACAGGGCGGAGACCGCGCCGACCGCGAGCATCACCAGTCCCCACCAGCGCGGGCCTGGCCCGAGGATGTCGAGGTCGATGCGGACGATGCCGTACACGCCGAGGGTGACCATCGCGGCGCTCATCAGCGCCGAGGCCGGGCTCGGCGATTCGGCGTGCGCCCGCGGCAGCCAGGCATGCAGCGGCAGCAGGCCGGCCTTGGAGCCGAAGCCGAGCAGCGTCAGAACGAAGATCACGGTGCGGGCTCCGTGCCCGACATCGCCTATGGCGAAGGAGATCTCGGCGAACCGCGTCGTGCCTGTCGCGGCGCTCAGCAGGAGCAGCCCGAGCAGGATCGCCATGAATCCCAGGTGCGTCAGGACCGCGTAGTAGACCCCCGCCGAGCGGACCTCAGCCCGTCGGTGGCCGGCGAGCACCAGCATCATCGACGAGACCGCCATCAGTTCCCACATCAGAAGGAAGGTGGGCACGGATCCCGCCGCGGGCACCAGCAACATGGTCGCGACGAAGATCGGCATCACGGCCAGCGGGAAGCCGCCGAGGTGACCGGCGCGCGTGTAGCCCGCGCTGTAGATGCCGACGATCACGGCCACTGCACCGGTCAGCAGCATGAAGAGGCCGCCCAACGGCGTGAGTTCGAGCTGCACGCCGACCATCGGGAAGAGACCGTCGAGGCTCAGCGACCAGGAGCGGCCGGCCAGCGCGACGATGCCGCACACCACGCCGGCGAGCCCGACCAACGACGTCGCCGCGCCGCCCCACGCTGCCGCGGCGGCGCTCCTTGCTTCGTGGCCCTGCCGTGCGTCATGGCTTGCCTGCGGCTCCGAGCCCGCCGCATCGGTGTCCGGTCGGAGCGCGGTCCGGATCATCGTCATAGGCGTTTCCGCCGCTTGCTGGCCGGACACGTCAGCGGCCGACGATCGAGCGCAGGGCGGCGACGATCTGCTCGGGTCTAGGCGGGCAGCCGGGGATCTCGAGGTCCACGTCGATGACGCTGGAGACCGGGCCGACCACGCCGTAGCCGCCGGTGAAAACCCCTCCGGTGCAAGCACAGTCGCCCACCGCGATCACGATCCGCGGTTCCGGCACGGCGGCCAGCGTGTGGCGCAGCGGCGCCTCCATGTTGCGGGTGACCACGCCCGTCACCAGCAGCGCGTCCGCGTGCCGGGGTGAGGCGACGAGGCTGATCCCGTAGCGCTGCAGGTCGTAGATGGGGCCGAACGCGCTGGCGATCTCCAGCTCGCACGCGCCGCAGGATCCGACGTCGACGTAGCGGATCTGCAGCGATCCGCGGAGGAGCGCCGGCGCGGCTGTGATCGGTAACGGTTGCGGCGGTGCGTGTTCGGCGATCCGCCCGATGCGGCGGATGCGCGCTGGCCAACCCATCGGTCAGCCCCGCTTTCGGGCTGGGGCGTTCCGGGTGGTGCGGGTTGGGCTGGTGGTGCCGGTACGGCCGCTACGTGTCTTGCGGCCGGGACTTGCCTGGGCCTCGTCGGCCACCAGGTCCTCCAGCAGCTCCGTCTGGTCGCTCAAGATCCCGGCCAGCACGGTGCGGGCCACCCGCATCAACTCCGCGATGGCCGGGGAAGTGAGCGAGTAGATGACTTCGTTGCCCTGTTTGCGGGCGCGCACCACCCCGGCCCGCCGGAGCACGCCGAGCTGCTGGGACAGGTGCGATGCCTCCAGGCCGACGTCCGGCATCAGCTGGCTCACCGACCGCTCGCCGTCGACCAGGAGCTCCAGCACCCGGATGCGGGCGGGATGGCCGAGGGTCTTGAAGAACTCGCCCTTGAGCTTGTACAGCGGTGCGCTCACGGGCTCGCCCTTCTGCCTCGGCGGCCTGGGATCGACAATACGATCAATCGAGTACTTGATGAACTTATCAGATAGCTCGCTGCCCATCGACTGCGGACGACCCGACTGTCCGGCACCGCGAGCGTGGTGGGCAGTTGCGGCTTGTGGCATGATGAGGGCGCTGGGGTGAGGAGCCTCGGAAGTGAGGCCGGGAGCCCGCCCGTTTGACGGGTCGCCCGGCCTTTGCGCATGTTAGGGCAGGTCGTGGATGGTCAGTAGCTCCGCGATCGCGCGCCGAGCGTCGCCGCCCGCTCCGTATGCCCATGTGATCAGGTCCGCGGCCCACAGCAGTTCGTCGCTGTCGGCGGGAACCACCGCGTAGCTCACCCGGCCGATCGCGCCGGCTTCAGCAAGGCATGCGCCGATGACCTGCTCGTCTTGACGATCTTGCGAGCATGACTCCACCACGATGCGGCGAGCGCCCATCTCGAGGACACCGGCGACCAGTCCGCGGAAGCAGTCGTCACGGACGTCGCGCTCGGGTCGACCGCGGATCGGCGCACGCCACAGGTGGGCCGCGCTGATCGGTGGCGCCGCCACGAACCGGGCCAGGATCTCCTGGCGCCGCGAAGCGCCCTCGCTGTGCATGTGCAGCCGTCGGCGGTTTCCCGGTTTGAGCGCGCGCATCGCACGGCGAGCCGCAGCGATGTCCGCGGACGGCACGATAGCTGCGCACAGCAGATAGCCGCCGCGTTTCCCCTCGTCTACGAATACCTCGACTGGCACCGGGGGAGGCTACCGGTCATCGCGTCGGTGTCCGTCGCCGACCGGCATACGGGGCCCGCGCGGTTCGCCGCCATGAGGTGTGCGACTACCCGGCATCCGGGCGCCGCTGGATGATCAGCACGGTCATCATCGAGTCGGCCCACGACGTGTGTCGTTCCCCGCGATCCCACACCGCCGCCCAGCCAGCCGAGATCGGGTGCTCGACATCGTCGTCACCGGCGACTCGACCGCTTCCGCTGACGACGTAGAACACCTGCTCCCGCCCAGCGGGGTGCTTCGGCAAACTCGATCCGGGCTGCAGCACGGCGAGGTCGATCTTGACCCGCTCGGCAGATGTTCCGGCGTTGAGCGGCGCCATCGTGATCCCGCTGACGCCGTCCAACTCAACCTGTGGAATCTGCTCGATGCGCATAGCGGAACCTTAGGTCCGACCCGACCCGCCGCCCGCTGCATCGTCGGGTGCCGGCCGATGTGGGTGCCGCGACCGGATCGGGCAGTCGCCGATCTGGTCGAAAAAGCCACGGCGAAGGTCAGGGTCGCCGCCCCGGAGATGGTGATCGCCGTCCTGGGCGGTGGCATGCGAGTGCGCAACTATCTGCCGACCCGCACATTCGAGATCGTGGTCCACAGCTTCGATATCAGCGCGGCGAGCGGGGTCGACGTCACCTTCTCCCCGCGGTCCTGGCCGACGCCGCCGGGATCAGCAGCCGCTGGCTTGCCTGCCGTTCGGTGGAGCTGTCGCCACGAGTTCCCAGGTGATCGCACGGCCCGCGCTGCCGGTGAAGGGCTGCAGTGTCGCGTTTGCCACCGTTGATCCGGCCGCCGTGCGCGTCCATCCCACTGACGGGCCGAAGTCGGTGCTCGACCGGGTGGTGAGCTGCCATCCCTGCGTGAGCAGGGTCGTATTGGTGTCGGCGACCAGGGTGTCGGCCGACTCATCGGTCGTGAACTGCACGATGACGATGGGGTTGCTCCATCCGGCGGTGTCGGCCCGGCCGTCGCAGGAGTCCCAGCGCGGCTCGTACTCCTGGTGCAGCGTGATTCGGGCATCGTGTGGGACTGCTTGTTCGACCGTCATCAACGCGGCGAGGATCTTGCCACCGGGATCCGGGTCACCCCGCGTGCCGCAGGCGACGGCGGCGCCGGCCACTGCGCCGACGGCGAGCAGCGCCGATGCCCAGTGGCGTACCCGATATCCGATCACAATCGCCCCCAGATTTCAGCGACTCCCGCTGAATCTAGGCCGCCGATGACGCTTCTCGCGCGCGAAGCGCGCCGGGCCCGTCATATTCGGCCACCCCCGGTGGTCAGCGGAGTGCCTGTTCGAGAATGAGGTAGGCGCCGAGTCCGATGAGGGCGAGGCCGGCAGCGCGCTCGGCGAGTTCGCGGTGGCGTTCGGCGATACGGCGTCCGAGGCGGATGCCGAGTTGGGCGGCCAGCAGGGCCTGCGCGCCGATCGCGGCGATCACCGGGACGAGCGGCAGGCGTGCGAGCCCGAGGCTGAAGCCGACGGCGAGCTCGTCCAGGCTGATCGAGATGCCCAGCCCAATGAGCACGGCGCCGCGGGCGGAGACGAGTCGCTCCGCGGCTTGTTCCTCGCGGTCGTCATGCCCGTGCAGCATCCAGGCGCCGGCCGCGATCACGGCGGCCGCGGCGAGGTAGTCCGCGGTCGGGCCGATCGCGTGCGCGAGCGGAGCGCCGGCGGCGACGCCGATCAACGGCATGCCCGCCTCGAAGACCAGAAACAGCAGCGCGATCTTCCACCGCAGCCGCCTGGTGACCGTGCCGGTCGCGCCGATCGCCGCTGCAACCGCGAAGGAGTCCAGCCCGAGCGGCAGCACGAACGCGAGCAGCCGGCCGATCACCGCGTCACCCCCGCGCCGCCGCACCCAGGGTTCACGACGTCATCGTGACAGACGGTGGGCTGCCCGATCCCGGTCAGCGCGGGCCGCTTCCTATGACGGCGGGCGAGGGTTGTGCGGCGGCAACCCGTTTCGCGGGGCGGTGGGCGCGGCCGGGGATCAGGCGGGCGGAGTTGAGGATGAACGCGGACTCGCTGCCCACGTGGATGAGCGCGGCGGCGACCGGGGTGAGGATGCCGACGCCGGCGAGGATCATGCCGGCCACATCGACGATGAGGGTGCCGGCGAAGTTGACCATCACGATGCGGCGAGCGCGCCGCGCGATGCGAACGGTGCGGGTCAGGTCGGCCAGATCCGAGCCGATGAGGATGACATCTGCTGTTTCCCTGGCGATGTCGGTCCCCGACCCCATGGCGATGCCCACGTCCGCGCGGGCGAGGGCGGGGGCGTCGTTGATGCCGTCGCCGACCATCACCACCGAATGCCCGACGGCGCGCTGCGCGTCGATGACGGCGAGCTTGTCGGAGGGCAGCAGTTCGGCGTGCACCTGGTCGATGCCCAGCTGGCCGGCGATATGGCGGGCGACCTGCTCGCTGTCGCCGGTGAGCATCAACACGCGCAGGCCGGCGGCGTGCAGGTCCGTGACGCAGCTCTTCGCGGATTCGCGGGCGGTGTCCGCGATCAGGATCGTGCCCGCATACGTCTCGCCGACGGCGACGTGCACCGCGGTCGCCGCGCCACCCGCGGTGTCCGGGCCGGGTGCATCGGGGCTGGGTGCTTCGGGGACATGCCGGGCGTTGCCGATGCGCACCGCGGCGCCCCCGATGTCGGCGGTAACGCCCAGACCGGGCCGGTAGTCGAACGAGCCCGGCGCTGCAACATCCAGGCCCACAGCGCGGGCATGGGCGACGATCGCCTTGCCGAGCGGATGCTCCGAGTAGTACTCGCCGGTGGCGGCCAGCGACAAAACCCGGTCCGGGTCGAAGCCCGCAGCCGGCCGCGCCCGAACCACCTGCGGGGCGCCGTGGGTCAGGGTGCCGGTCTTGTCGAAGATGACGGTATCGACGGCGGACAGCCGCTCCAGATAGGTGCCGCCCTTGATCAAAGCCCCGGTACGGGCGGCGCGGCCGATCGCCGCGAGAACCGCCAGCGGGGTGCCCGCCGCGATACCGCACGCCCCCGCGACGACCACCACCGAAATCGTCGACGTCACATTCCGTGTGACGAGATAGGTGACGGCTGCGCCGACCAACGCCACATATACCACCCAGGCGGCAAGCCGGTCGGCCAGCCGCTGCACCGGCGCCGGCGAGGCCTGCGCCGCCCGCACCGTCTCGATGATCTGCCCGTACGAGGACTCGGCGCCGACCCGCACGGCCCGTACCTCGATCGCCCCCGTCTGGTTGATCGACCCCGCATACACACTGTCCCCGACGGTCACGTCCACCGGCATGGACTCGCCGGTGATCCGCGACTGATCCACCGCCGACCCGCCGGCCGTCACCGTCCCGTCCACCGGGATCGCCCCACCCGGAGACACCTGCAGGATCTGCCCGGGCCGGATATCAGCCAACGGCACGGTACGGACCCGGTCGCCGTCCCGGAGCTGCACCGTGCGCGGCAGAAGCGCCATCAGGTCGGTGACCGCGTCCCGGCCGCGGTCCATCGACAGATCCTCCAGGATCTCCGCGGCCAGCACGAACGCGGCGATCACCAGCGAGGTGACCCACTGCCCGATCACCGCCGCCGCCACGATCGCGATCAGCATGGACAGCTCCATGCTCATCCGCCGGCCGCGCACGTCCTGCCACGCCTCGACCACGATCGGCCAACACCCGACCAGCAAACCCACCACCGCGATCCCGGCGGACACCAGCCAGGCCGCACCGGATGCATCGGTAATGCCGGCCGCGGCCGCGCATACCGCCACGAACACGGTCCGCGCCGCGTCCATCCGATCGACTCGCCGCCACCACGGCTCGGACGCCACCGAGTTCTCGTCCAGTGCCGGCGTGGCCCCGCCGGCGGCCGAGGCGCCGGGCGCGCCGGTCACGACGCGCCCCCATCGAGCGCCGCCGGTCGCGCCGGCGAGGTCACTGCACGGTGATGACGCGGCCGGTCGTCGACCGCGTGCTCCGCCTGGAACACCGCCTGCGCCACCAGGTTCCGGGCATGCTCGTCGGTCAGCCGGTAGAACACCCGATTCCCGTCCTGCCGAGCCGCCACCACCCGCGCCCACCGCAGCTTCGCCAGATGCTGCGACACCACCGTCGGAGACTTACGGACCCGGCCCGCCAGATCCCCGACGATCATCTCCCCGCCGGCAAGAGCCAGGATGATCCGGATCCGCGTCGCATCCGACAACAGGGTGAACACCTGTGCCGCCAAGGCCACGTACTCGTCATCCACGTCATATTGATGTGCTTGCGAACCTTCACGCATACGCATACAGTAGCGCGGCGGCTGCCGCCGGTCGCGGCGGGCCGGAACCGGTCGGGTGCCAGCGAAACAGGACCACAAATGTTGCTCAGAGTAGACAGTTGTCAGCGCTCCGTAACGCTACGGGGGTCTCCGGCGATGTACCTGATGTCTGGAGACTCTTCCGTTGGGTGAAGAGGTATGCCGAGGAAGCTAGGTGAGGCAGTGAGCGCGCAGGCGATTTCGACAGCTGAGGCGGAAGACTACCTGCCGGAAACCGGCGCCGGCCGAGGCGGTGCCCGATGGCGAGGGCCGGCCGTCACCGGATTGCGCCTCGCCGACCGCGGCCCCGCCGCTGTGCAGCCCGCCCCCCACCACTCCCACGGCAGCGAAGCGCCGAAGGGCGGCTTCGCCCGCGCCCTCGGTGCGCGTCTGCGGGAGGCGCGACGCCAGCGGGGACTCACGCTGCAGAACGTGGAGAGCGGATCCGCCGGCGCGTTCACCAGCGTGACCCTCAGTTCCTACGAGCGCGGTGATCGCACCATGAGCGTGGCGCGGCTGGTCGACCTTGCCTCCTTCTATGGCGTGCCGCCGGCCGAACTCCTCCCCTCGGGAGGTTCCCATGCCGCGTCATCGACGGCCATCGTCAGCGTCGACCTGCTCCGAGTGGCGAAACTGCCGCCGTATCAAGCGGGCCCCTTGCTCGAGGCCGCACGCGCATCGACCATCCGGGGCGGCACCAAGTTCACGCTCGGTGGCGAGCGGCTGGCGCGCGTCGCCAGAGCCTACGGACTTCCCGTCGACCAGGTTGTCGATCTGCTGGCCTCGTGGGGTGTGTTCGGTTCCGCCAGTGCCTGACAGTTCTCTGGGCGTGGCCGCGCGACCGAAGTGGCACGGCGCGACCGGCGGCCGACAATCGATCTCACCGTCACCGGCGTGTGACGGTGAGATCATGTATGGGCCAGCGATACCGTCGCCGCGAGTTGGTGATGATGGAGAAATCATGGCCGAACTCGATGATGTGATCTCCCGCGCCCGCAGCGGTGACGAGGCAGCATTCGTCATCTTGTTCCGCACCTATCAACCCCTGCTGCTGCGCTTTCTGCGGGGGGTCGCGCGTGACGTGTGTGACGACCTCGCGAGCGACGTGTGGCTGGATGTCGTCCGGGGCTTAAGGACATTCACCGGCGACGAATCCGGGTTCCGCGGGTGGTTGTTCACCATCGCGCGGCGGCGGGTCATCGACCTGCGGCGCGCACGTAGCCGCCGCCCCGAGGTCCTTTCGGCGGAGCCACCGGACGACGCTGTCGCACCGGACGCGGGGTGGGAGGTGGACCAGGCTTTCAGCACCGACAGGGCCATCGCCCTGATCTCCGAATTACCCACCGAGCAGGCCGAGGTGGTGCTGCTGCGTGTCGTGGCAGGGCTCGATGTGCCGGCAGTGGCCGCGATCGTCGGCCGGCGTTCAGCAACGGTCCGGGTGCAGTCGCACCGGGGTCTGCGCCGTCTCGCCGACATCCTCGCAGAGCGCGATGCGGCCGTAACGGAACCGACGTCGCCGACGATCTGAAGGATGCTATGAACACATCGAAGCGGCCCCGCCGAAACGCTCAGGGACTTGATCGGTCCACGGCCGAACGCATGTTCGTCGGACTGGCGGCCGATGATGCTCCGCCGGATTACGCGGCTGTCGCCGCAGTTCTCGCTGCCGCCGCCGCACCGGCCGATGAATCGTCGACCGCACCCGGCGAATACGCGGCCGTACGCGCCTACCACGATGCGATCTACGCGACGGTCCCGGCCCGCTCCCGCTCAGCGCGGCGATTCCAGCCTTGGCACACTGCCGCGGGACGGATTGCGGTCTTCGCCACCGCCGGCGCCCTCGCCATGGGTGGGGGTGTCGCTGCCGCGGCGACTGGCTCGCTTCCGGCTCCGGCACAGCGGGTCGCGCACCAGATCCTGGGCGGCCTCGGTGTGCCCGCGGTCACGTCGAGTGCCATTCCGGCGAATTTCGATCATTCCCGAGGAGATACGGACGCGACGACTGCGTCCAGCGTGACCGTCCCCCAGTCGACACGCACCTCGGGACCCTCCACTACCGAGGTGATTCCCGCCGAAGCGCCTGCTCCTGCGCCAGCGCTTGCGCCCGCAACGACGGCGAAAACCGACGCGGACGACCACGGCAAGGCCGTCTCGTCCATCGCCAAATCCGCCGATGCGGGTGCGGAGCACGGTGCGGAGGTGTGCATCGTCGCGTCCGACGGTGCATGCAAGAACCGGGACCGAGGTGAATCGCACTCGTCGCACAAGCACCGGGGCGACACCGGCACCGAGCATGCGGCGAAGAAGCACCATAGCGATGACGGCGCCGACAATTCAGCGAAGAAGCACCGGAACCATGACGGCACCGGGCACTCGGCGAAGGACCACCGGAGCGACACCGGTGCCGACAACTCGGCGAAGGACCACCCGACCGACAACGGTGATGCGCACAGCAACGGGAGCGATGACGGCACTCCGGAACAGGGAGCGACCGGGCACTGAGTTCGCCGGGGAGCCTCCTGACTTGGAGGCAAATGCCTCAGCGTCCGGTGTGGTGTTCAACGATGCTCGGCTGCACCGAGACAAAACCGGAATCCAGCAGCGCCCCGGTTGGCTCACGGGATGCCATTCTGTTGGCGTTCTCACTGGCGACCTGGTGGAGACCGTCATGGCATGCCCGCCATGTGTCCCCCGCGCCGATCTTCACCTTGATACCGGGTGGTTGCCGGGAGCTTTCGGGGCACAGATGCGGCTGACGTTGTCGACATTGTCGGCGCGCTGACAGACGGCGCCATGTTGCCGGGCGGGCAGGTGTGTCATCGACTCATGATCGAGAAGACCGCGGTTCGAGCTGCCGGGCGCGAGCCGGCCGGGCATTCGTTGCGCCGGGGCAGCGTGGCGTTCTTGGGCACGGTGGGATCGGCGGTCGGGATCCAGGCACCGTCGGCGGGGGTGAGCTTCCTGCCGGCGTTGATGGCGGGGATCGTCGGGGTGGCCGGGCCGTTCGCGTTCGGCAGCGCAATGATCGTCATGCTGTTCGTCGCCTACGCGTTCGTGGTGTTTGCCCGCGAGTTCGCCAGCGCCGGGTCGGTGTACGCGTTCAACGGGACGGCGCTCGGCCCCGGCTATGGGTTGGTGTCGGCGTGGCTGCTGCTGTTCACGTATCTGGCGTTCGCTGCGTCCGTGTTCGCCTCGAACGCCAACGGGCTGGTGACGCTGGTCGCGCCCGGTCTGCTCGGCACGCACCTGTGGTTGGTGTTCGCGGCGGCGTTGTGGCTGGTGACGATCGTGCTGACCCGGTATTCGATCCGTGTGTCCACGGCGGTGATAGTCATCGTGGAAGCGGTCGCGTTGCTGCTGGTGGCGGTGGTCGCCGTGGTCGTGATCGCCCGCGGCGGCTATCACGGCACGGCGTTGGGCCGGCTGTCCATGCGCCCGTTCAGCCTGGACGCGGTCCCGGTGGGGATGGTCGGGCTGGGCATCGTGTTCGCGTTCACCGGGTTTTCCGGTTTCGAGGTCGCGGCGACGCTGGGTGAGGAGTCCCGTGTGCCGCGTCGGATCATTCCGGCGTCGATGGTCACGGCGCTCGTCGTGTCGGGCCTGATCTACACGGGCATGTCCTATGTGGAGACGATCGCCTACCCGTCGGCGCAGGCGCTGGCGGCCGCCGCGGATCACGGGGTGCCGTTGGCGAGCATCGCGGACATGTTCCTCACGCCGGGGTTCGGCACCGTGATCACGGTGGCGGCGGTGACTTCCGGGTTCGGTGCGCAACTGGCCACGGTGAACGGGGCGACGCGGCTGTTGTTCGCGATCGGCCGGTCGGGTTTGGGCCCGCGCGTGCTGGGCCGGGTGCATCCGCGTCACCGGACCCCGACGGTCGCGTTGGCGGTGACGGCGGTGGTGAGTCTGGTCGCGGTGGGTGCGCTGTGGTTCCGGTCGCCGTTGGACGCGTTCGCGGACCTGGCCACCTACGGGGCGGACCTGATCATCGTCGCGTATCTGGCTACCCTGATTGCCGCGCTGGTGTGGACGGTGCGGCACCGCGGCGCGCGCGGTCGCCGGGTGGTGTTGGGCCGGGCTGCGCTGCTGACTGTCGGCCTGGCCGCGATCGTGTACGTGATCAAGGCGACCATCTGGCCGCTCCCTGCCGGCACCGCGCCGCGTCTGTATCTGCTGGCCGCTGGTATGACGATCGCTGCGGGGATCGCTGTTGCGGCCGGGTTTCGGCTGGTGGCCCCGACTCGGCTGCGGTCCGCGGACCTGTTCGGTGTGCGGGTACCCGCGGAGGCCGAGCGGAGCCCCGGGCAGAGTCCCGAGCAGACTCCGGCCGAGGTCGCCCGGTAGGCCTGCCGCTGCCGTCCGGCTTCGGCGGGCGCCGGTTACTGGGGGCGCTCGAACCGGGTCCGCAGGGCGGCGGTGTCGATCTTGCCGGTGCGGCCGCGGGGCAACTCGTCGACGATCGAGAGCCGTTTCGGCCGGGCCGCTACCGGCAGCCGGGTCCGGGCGAACGCCCGCAGCTGAGCTGCGGTCACGACCGCGTCGGGGTGTAGCACGACGCACGCTGCCACCATCTGCCCGCCCAGCCGGTCGGGAACGGCGAACACGGCAGCTTCGGCCACGGCCGGATGCGCGGCGAGGGCCGCCTGAACGTCCGCCGGGTTGATCTTGGCGCCGCCGCGGTTGATCATGTCGTCGGCCCGGCCGAGCACGTACAGGTATCCCTCGTCGTCGCGGCGGGCCACGTCGCCGGTGTGCAGCCATCCGTCGCGCAGGGCGGCCGCGGTGGCCCGAGGGTTTCGCCAATATCCGCCGGTGACCATCGGTCCGGAAACCAGCAGCTCACCCTCGTGCGCGACGCGGCCGGCGTCATCGACGATTCGAACCCGGGCCCCCGGCACGGGGCGCCCTACCGAACCGGGGCGGGTCTCGCAGTCGTCGAGCATCGTCACCAACCCGGCGGTTTCCGTCATCCCGTACACGTTGTGAAGCGTCATGTCGGGCAACCGGTCTCGCAACGCGGCGATCGTCACGGCCGGCATCGGCGCGCCGCCGAAAAACGCCGCCCGCAAGGCTGGGAGCCGCTCGCCACGGAACCCGGGATGACGTAGCAATAGCGCGAACATGGCAGGCACCACGTCGACGACGGTCACACGATGGTGGCCGAGCACCCGGAGCAGTTCGGTCGCGTCGAAGCGTGGCAGGACCACCGCCGAACCGCCGGCGAGCATGAACGGGTTGAGCTGGGAGAGGTGGCCGGACACGTAGGTGAACGGTAGGCAGATCGCGGTGACGTCCGTCGGGGTCAGGTCGAGCAGCCGCCGGTAGCAGCCGGCGACGTGCATGGCGGCGCGGTGGGTGACCGTCGCGCCCTTCGGCGTGCCGGAGGTGCCCGACGTGTAGATCAGTGCATGCACGTCTGCGGGGTCGGGCAGGGGCCGCTCGTGGTCCCAGGGCAGCCGTCGGCCGGTCAGGAGGTCGGCCACCGGATGCAGCGGGAAGCCGCGGCCGGAGAGCCCCGGCAGGAACTCGTCGGCGGCCAGCACGAGCGCCGGATCGGCGTGCGCTATCAGGACCGATTGCTCGTCCGGGGTCAGGGTGACGGGCAGGCCGGTGAACACGAACCCGCCGCGGGCGCAGGCCCAGATCGCCACGGCGATGTCCAGTCCGCTGGGCAGGCATACGGCCAGCCGGTCCCCAGGCCTGAGCCCTTCGACGGCCAGGCGGGCGGCCGCCCCCTCGACGAGCTCGGCGAACTCGCCGTAGCTGACGGTCCGCCCCCCTGCCGTGAGCAGCGGTCTGTCCGGGAAAAGCCGCGCTCCGCGTTGCAGGTTGCCGACGATCGTCGCCGGCACTCCGTCCGAGGCATCCGCGGGATCTGCCGTCGGGTCGGTCACGCCGGATCCTCGGCGGCCTGCTCGCGGCGGGCGGGCCAGCCCCTGCTGCCGGTGAAGAAGCCGGCCGCGGCCTGCTGGATGGCCAGCGACCAGGTCGGGTAGGCGTGGGTGGTTTGCGCGAGCCGGCCGGTGAACACCCCGACCCGCATGGCTAGGGCGATCTCGTCGATCATCTCGCCGGCCCGGCTGGCGACGATGGTCGCGCCGAGAAGCCGCCCGCCGCCGAGGTTCCCGGTGACCGGCCGCGGGCCGGCGATCAGTTTGATGAACCCTTCGGTGCGCCCGGCGGTCACCGCCCGGTCGACGTTCCGCATCGACAGGTACACGACCCGCGATCCGCGCACGTCGGCGGCTCGCTGCTCCGTCAAGCCGACCTGGGCGACCTCCGGGTCGGTGTACACCACCCGCGGGATCGCGTGTATGACGAATCGATCGGCCGGCCTGCCCGGTCGGCGTAGCGCATTGCGGGCGGCGATGCGGCCCATCGCGTACGCGGCGTGCGTGAACGGGAACGCACCGGTGCAGTCGCCCGCCGCGTACACCCCGCGCGCGGTCGTGGCCATGTGCCGATCGACTATGACGGCGCCGCGCCGATCGGTTTCGACGCCCGCGGCGGGTAGATCCAGCCGATCGGTGACGGGCGCGCGTCCGGTGGCGACCAGCAGCGCATCCGCGACCACGAGGCCGGAACCGGGCAGGTGCAACGCGCAGCCGCGCCCGGCCGGGCGGGCGTCGACCCGGTCCAGCACGCAACCGGTCCGCACCGACACGCCAGCCTCCGTCAGTGCCCGCTCGATCACCCGCGACGCGGCCGGGTCCGCGGCCGGCAGCAGCCGGGGCGCGGCCTCGACCAGGGTGACCCGGGAGCCCAGCCGGGCGAACGCCTGCGCCAGCTCGCAGCCCACCGCCCCGCCGCCGAGCACGGCCATGCTGGCCGGCAGTTCCGTCAGGTCGAATACGGTGTCGGTGGTCAGGAAGCCGCTGTCAATCAAACCGGGCACCGGCGGGACGGTCGGCTTCGAGCCGGTGGCGACCACGATCCCGCGCGCCTCCATCGTCCGTCCGGCCACCGTAATCCGGTGTGCGGCCGTGAACGTGGCGTGCCCGCGCAGCACCTCGATGCCGCGCCGCGCAAGCACCTCGGCGGATTCCGTGCGTGCGATCGTCGACACGGCTCGGTGCACGGCGCCGATCGCCTCGCCGAACCCGACGCCGCGTCCGGCGGCCTCGATCAGGGTCTTGGAGGGGACACAGCCGGTGAACGTGCACTCCCCGCCCGGCTCACCCTCGGCGACCAGCAGCGTGCGGACTTTGGCCGCCGCCCCGACGTCGGCCGCAGCCAAGCCCGCCGCCCCGGCTCCGATCACGATCAGGTCGTACACGTCACCGTCCACCCCCGCAGCATGCCGCCCGGCACGCCGCGGCGCACCGGGCAGTGTCACCTCGCTGACACCATCACCGAGCCGGCCGCGCCGACGCCCGAAATGCCGGGTCACGGATTCGGTGCTGGGCCGTCATCGGCGGTGCCGTCCCAGCCCGGCCGGGTCGAGGATCTCGATCGCTGCGTAGCCGGTGCGGATCAATCCGGCCCGCTCCAGGCCCTTGAGCACCTTGTTGAGCGACGGCCGCGCCACGCCGAGCATCGCCGCGAGCGTGCGCTGCGGCAACTCGACCCGCCCGTCGTCGGCCTCGTCGGCCAATAGCCTGGCTGTTTGCTCCACCAGGGACCGGCCCAGCATGCCCAGCACGCGAGCCTGGCTCGCCGCCAGCCGCTGCGCCACCGATGAGAGCCACCGTCTGGCGACCGGCGGCCGGGTCGCGAGCAGGCGCTCGAAGTCGTCGCTCGCCAGGAACAGGCACCGCGCCTCGGCCACCGCCCGGCCGGTATAGGGCATCGGCATGGCCAGCATCAGCGGAATGTCGCCGTCCACGTCCCCCGGCCGCAGCACACTGACCACCGCGCGGCGCCGTCCCGAACCCACCGACAACTCCACCCGGCCGTCCCGCACGATCCACACGCCCGCCGACAGACCGCCCGCGCCGAAAACCACCTCTCCGGGCGCGAATTCGAGCAGTCGCAGCGTGCCCGCCAACGCGGCCACATCGTCCGGGCGCAGCGGGGCCGCCTCGCCCCGGCCCACACAGCGGGCGATCCAGGCCGCCTGCCGGATGAGCGCATCCTCCTCGACACGCCTCCCGGGCAGCAGCCGACGAGACCGACCGATGTCTGCGAAGCCCGGCACACCCGGAGCGATCATCGTGTCACCATGCCGACATTCTCCGCGCGGCGCGCTCGCCGGCGCTGTCCACTGGTAGAAGCGGCGACAGGAGGCACCCCAGTGGTCGACGAACACACGGTCATCGACGCGACCCGGCACCCGCCCGAGCAGTGGGGTCGCTACCTGGAGCGATTCCACCGCGAACGTGCCGGGATCACCGAGGCGATCCTGCGCCGTGCCTGGTATGACGGCTGCGACCCGTACCAGTGGCTGGCGCAGGCCGTGCCGCCCGGCGGGCTTGTCCTGGACATCGGCTGCGGCAGCGGGCCACTGCTCGCCGAACTGTCCGGGCGGCGCCGGATCGGGCTCGACCTTGCCGCCGCCGAACTCGCCGCCGCCCACGCCACCGAACAGGACGTGCCGCTGCTGCGGGCCGACGCGTCCGCGATCCCACTTCGCGACAGCTGTATCGACACGGTGACGTGCTCGATGAGCCTGATGGTCGCCTTGCCACCCGCCCGCGTGGTCGCGGAGATCGTCCGGGTGCTGCGCCCCGGCGGCCTACTCGCCGCCACCCTCCCCGCCGGTGGCCCGCTGCACACCACCGACCGGGCCCTGCTCGCCGGGCTCATCGCCGCGCTCGGTGCCGCCCCCGCCTACCCGGCCGGCACGGCGCTGCCGCACATACCCGGCCTGCTCGCCGAGGCCGGCCTGCACGTCATCTCCGAGGAGCGGCGCCGCTTCGCGTATCCGCTACGCGACGTCGCCGACGCCGACCTGTTCCTCGACTCCCTGTACCTGCCCGGGCTACCCGCACCCCGCTACCGCGCGGCCCGCACCTATCTGCGGGCCCTCGCCCGCACCCACCGGGCACTACCGATCCCGCTACGACGCCTGACCGCCGAACGACCCCGCGGGGAGCCACCCGGACAAGCGGGCCCGTTCACACGACCAAACGGGACACGATGACATCCCGGAGCGCGCCCGACGCATGCGCCGACCGCGGCCGTGCCGTCGCTGTCGGCAACCGCTGCCGTGCTGTGTTGATGCTCGCCGTGATCATCACTGTGGTGGTCGCCGATCAGGTCACCAAGTCGGTCGTGCTCGCCACCTGGCGCGGCGGCCGAACCGCGGGCGGGCTGCTGCGCGTGGAGTTGGTCCGCAATCGCGGCGCCGCCTTCGGTCTCGCCCCGACACTGACCCCGCTCTACACGCTGCTCGCCGCCGTCACCGTCGCCGCGTGTCTCTACTACGGGATGCTCAGCCGCCACTCCGGCGTCCGCACGATGGCTCTCGCACTCGTAGCAGCAGGCGCGGCCGGCAACCTCATCGACCGGGTGGCCCGCCCGCCTGGGCCTTTCCACGGGGCCGTCATCGACTGGATCAAGCTGTCGTTCTATCCCCCGGCATTCAACCTTGCCGACATCGCCCTACGAGTCGGTATCGCGGTTTTCGTCGTCAGCGCGCTCGCCGAGATGTAGGCAAGAAGCCCACGACGCCGCGCGCCGGTCAGTCATCTCGACCGGAGTGGCGGTGGTGCGGTGGGTTTTTGCCGGCCACGAGAACGACCGGCACGTCGGGGGCGCGTTGTTTCCTGCTGTTGGTGCGGCGGTTGTCAAGCGATGACCTGGACGGCGGACAGCACCACCCAACCGACACCGACCACGGCGTTCGCGACGATCCCGGCCGTGGAAAGGCGCCTTTCCCCGACACGCCGGGCTCGCACACCCAGGACCACGCCGGCAACCGAAGGCACCGTCATGAACGCGAGCATCAGAGCCCAGGCGACCCAGCCGCCCGCGCCGTACTCGGTCAGCAACTGACCCTCCCGGGCACCGACCAGCGCCATCGCGGCCAGTCCGACCAGCCAGGACACGACCAGCCACGGCACGTTCACGGCGATCATGATCAACGATGCGAACGCTAGGCGCCGAGCTCGCACCATCGGGCCGATTGTCGCAGGCTGCGAAGACTCGGACCGCCGCGTTACGAACATGACCGCCACCTCCCGACCCGCGCGGCCGGGGCGCGAAACACCAGCCAGCCGCCATCCACCACGAGCATCACAACCCCTCGCCCGCCGCCGGAAGAGGCCAAGGTCCTGCGATCAGCTCAGCTGGCCTGCGCACCCGTCCGACGCGAGCGAGCTAGGGCGTGTCTCCCATAGGTTTGGGGAGGTTCGCGGCAGGCTGGTTGGGTGAGTTCTTCTTTGTCGCGGTATCAGAGTTTCACCGATGAGCAGTGGTTCCGGATCGAGCGGTTGCTACCGACAAATGTTGGTAGGCAAGGGCATCCGTTCGGCGAGCATCGGCGCGTGGTGGAGGGAATCGTCTACC